>UMHM01030283.1_pt1 | contig 40018 bp, 33 predicted proteins | sample 1965501 | NCBI WGS metagenome assembly UMHM01 (sample SAMEA4836095, study PRJEB28245) | human gut metagenome | biome: gut microbiome; material: fecal sample | place: Denmark | collected 2008
AGCATGCTTCCCGTTCCCGGGTCCAAATAGGCCCAGGCATCGATGGGAAACAGCCCGACAAACAGGATGGTCCATCCGACTCGGGAAATCGTCTTGTGTTGGTCTCGCATGTACGCGCTAAACGTTGCAGAAAATACTGCCCCTATACAAAGGGAAGGATTTTAGCCCTTAAGCCGTTTTCTGAGAAAACTGAAGCGAATACAAATGCGCATATTGTCCCTTCTTTTCAAGAAGCTCGGCATGGCGTCCGGTTTCGACTATGCGCCCGTCCTTGATGACGACAATAAGGTCTGCGCCCTCAATCGTCGAGAGGCGATGGGCGACGACAAACGTCGTGCGCCCTTGCATGAGTTGCTTCAGGGAGTCCTGAATGTATTTTTCGCTTTGAGTATCTAAAGCACTTGTCGCTTCATCCAAAAGAAGAATCGGCGCATTTTTCAATAGGGCACGCGCAATGGAAATACGCTGCTTTTGCCCGCCCGAAAGCCGACTGCCGGCCTCACCGACCCGGGTATCAAGCCTCTTGGGAAGCGACTCAATAAAAGGCATCAAGTACGCCGCCCGCGCCGCCTCCTCAATAGCCTCACGCGTCGCATTTTCAACGCCGAAGGCGATGTTAGCGGCAATCGTGTCATCGAAAAGAACAACGTCTTGACTGACCAGCGCGAGATTTTCTCTCAAGCTCTTGAGCGTCACGGCACTTTGCGGCACGCCGTCAAAATAGATTTCTCCGGCACTCGGAACCCAAAACCGCGGAATGAGGTTGATGATGGTCGACTTCCCGGCTCCCGAATCTCCGACAAAGGCAATGGTTTGTCCCGGTTTCACATCGAGCGAGAAATCCGTGAGAGCATTGGTTTTAGCCCCCTCATAGCGAAGCGATACGCCGTCAAAGCGCACGGCTCCCGTCAAACGCGGCACCTGTGTCTTCCCGTCATCGGCTTCCGGTAATTCATCGATAACCGAATAAATGCTGTCGCACGCTGCCGTCAGACGCGCAATCGACCCGTTTAGGCTCGCCAGGTGTCGAATCGGCGGCAGGAGCATCAATAGGGCCGTTAAGAACGTGACAAACTCGCCCATCGTAATCGCCCCGCGATGGGCTTGTGTCAACGCAAAAACAATCACGACGGAAACGGCGCCGACCGCCACAAAACGCGTCATCGGAGTGCCGGCGCTCGTCACGAGTTGCATGCGAAGGGCAAGTTTTCGAATCTGAGCATTAACGGATTTGAAAAGTGTCTCTTCGCGAGCATAGCCGTCATAGACCTTAATCACATAGCGTGCATCGATAGCTTCCTGAATCACACCGCTTAACTCTCCGAGCGTTAACTGGTACTTTTTCGCGTACTCGCGCATGCGACGCGTGACCCAACGGAGAATCAACACAATCAAGGGAGCAATTACCAATGAAACGAGCGTCAACTGCCAATTCTGATAAAAAAGAACAACGAGAAGCCCTAGGACTTGCAGCGAGTCCCGAACGATAGACGTGAGAATCTCGGCGGCAGTGCCGAGGGCATTGCTCGCCTCATTAATGAACTTGGAAACGATGATGCCGGAAGGAAACTTTTGGTGGGAAGCCGCGGGCCACCGAATGATGTTTTCAAACATCCTGGTGCGCAAAACCGCAATGACGCTTTGCGAAACGCATTGCAACAGGTAGGAGCTTGCAAACGTCGAAGCGCCGTGTAAAAAAGCAATCGCAACTAACGCGGCCGGAGCCCAATAAATCACATTAGGGTCTTTTTCGTAAAAGCCGGCATCGGTGAGTTTCCCGACAAAAAGCGCAATGACGGCCGCCGCTCCTGCTGTCACAATCATGGCAACAACGGCTGCAGCAATCGTTCCCTTGTAGGAACTAAAAAGTCGAATGAGGCGCTTGAAGTTTTTTCCGGCCTCCGGAGGATTCGGCGTCGTCGCCTGTGAAGTCTCGGTCATGGATTCTGTCTGCCGTTGCAAAAGCGCAACTAAAAAATTTATCCGTGCAATCGGACGGATTTTACAGACTCATTCTTCTTTAATGCGACCGACGGCACCCCTATAATGGGAAAGTTCTATCCGAGGTTCCTCATGACGACCGTTTTATGCCGCCTCCCCAATCACGTCGGCGACTGTTGTATGTGTATGCCCGCTTTGCGTCTCTTGCAGGCAAGCGGCTTTACCCCGGCGCTTGTCGGCAAGCGCTGGGCCGGTGATTTGGTCGCCGGTATGGGGTGGCGGTTCGATCCCATTGAGGGGCATTTTTTCGACGATGTCACGCGCATCCGTTTCATTGCACGTAACGCCGGGGCCAAGTACGGGCTTTTGATGCCCAACTCCTTCGGATCGGCGCTTCTTTTCCGTTTTGCGCATGTGAGGGTAGCTGGTTTATCAACGGATCTTCGCGGCTTTCTTTTAAATGACTCGATTAAAGAGCCGGGTCCCTGCCACGAAGTCGAGCGCTTTTTTTACGTGGCGCACGAGGCCATCAAAGCGTGGAGCGGAACCCCGGCCTGGAATGTCGCCCCGAAGCACTTGGGGCTTTTGGTTCTCAAGCGCCATGAAGCGGCAGCTCGCAATCTACGACGCGAATACTCCATTCCGGAGCGCTATGCGATTTTGGCTCCGGTCGCACGCGGCCTCCATAAGGGACAAGTCAAATACTGGTCACACTTTAACGACCTATGTGCTCCGCTTCGCGCGATGGGAATTGAGCCCATTGTCATTCCGTCGGTTCGAGAAGAAGAGCAAGCCAAAGCCCTGTGCCCGGATGCGATGTTCCTGCCGCCGATGGGGCTGGGAAACTTTGCCGCCCTTGCCAAGCACTCCGAATTTGTCATTGCCAATGATTCGGGCGTCAGTCACGTCGCTGCCGGGCTCGGAATCAAACAAATTACGCTCGTTGGTGTCACCGATTCCAAGCGCACGGGACCCTGGAATCCTCAAGCCATCGTTCTCGGTTCAAACGGCGCCTGGCCTTCTCTTTCCGACGTTTTAGAAGCTATCGACCGCATCCGCGAATAGCGTAGTCTCCTCAAAGTCCTGCGTAGCGCGGTGAGGGTACGCATAGTAGGCACTCTGAACCCCGGGGACGGTACGCGCCAGCTGGATGAAGTGATCGGTCGGGTGAATAAGGCCCTTCAAGAGCACCGTGCCTTTGCGGTTATGGGCGTTAATTTCAAGATGCACGGGAACTCCGACATCGTCACTAAGGGCTTGGAGAATGCCCTTGTAAAGATCTTCGAGTACGGTTGTATCCGTAATTCGCACCACAGCTGTTGCGTGAGACGCGAGACGCACTTCCTCTAGGGTCTTGATGACATCGACAATAAAGGAAAGACCTCCGGTGCGCCTGTCTTCCTGAACCTTCCCGGTCAGAACCAAGACATCATCGGGCACTAAAAGGGCGCGATACCGCTCGTAGACGGCCGAATAAACAACCGCCTCTTGCGTATCAACCCCGTCACTGAGCGTCACGACGGCCATTTTCCCGCGCTTTCCGGCAATGACACGCACGTTGGTCACAAGACCGGCAATCGTCACGGAGTTACGTCCGATCTGCAGTGCCGAAAACGGCGTGGCAATAGCCTTGACTTCCTGGCGGTAAGAAGCAAAAGCATCCCCCGTAAGGCAAAATCCGAAGACTTCCCGCTCCTCGGAAAAGCGCTTTTTCTCATCCCATTTTTCCGCGGCAAGCCAACTGACGATGCGCTCGGGCTCGCCAAACGCATCGGAAAAAAGGCTTCCCTGCCCGGCATTGTCAGCAACCGCTTGGGCAGCAATAACAGCCTGCTCGGCGTTGGCAAAGAGTTTGCCGCGATTTGCGTCAAGAGAATCGAACGCCCCGGCACGTGTTAATTGCTCGAGTGTCTTTTTGTTGACACTCGGCACACGGGCAGCCAAGTCGAAGATATCGATAAATGGACCGTTCATGCGGCGTTCATCGAGAATGTCCTCGACGATTTGCTGTCCGACGCCTTTGATGGCACCCAAACCGAATCGCACGCTTTGCTCGTCGGGAACCGTGTAGTACCACTCGCTTTCGTTAATGTCGGGAACGAGAATGCGAATGCCCATCTCGCGGGCATCGTCGACCAAAGCGTGTGTTTTCTCACCTTGATCCATCACAAGGCACAAGTTCCCGGCAAAAAAGGCCGCCGTGTGGTGCGCCTTCATATAGGCCGTTTGCCAGGCCACGAAGGAATAAGCCGCGGCGTGGGACTTATTAAATCCGTAGCCCGCGAACTTTTCCATCAAGTCGAAGATTTCCGCGGCTGTTTTCTCGTTCACGCCGCGCTCGGCGGCTCCCTTGAGGAAAACCACGCGTTGCTTCTGCATCTCCTCAACGTTTTTCTTGCCCATGGCACGACGCAGCAAGTCGGCGCCTCCGAGTGAGTACCCGCCGATGGCGCGAGCCACGAGCATAACCTGTTCCTGATAGACCATGATGCCGTACGTTTCGCGCAGAATCGGTTCCATACGGGCATCGAGGTACTCGACTTTTTCACGACCGAACTTGCGATTGATAAAGTGAGGGATCTGGTCCATGGGACCGGGGCGATAAAGAGCGTTTAGAGCTACTAAGTCCTCCAAGCAATCGGGCTGTGCCTGGCGCAGTTGATTGCGCATGCCGTCCGATTCAAATTGAAAGACCGCACCTGTATTACCTTCACGGAAAAGTTCGAGCGTTGCCGCATCATCGGTCGGAATGCGACTTAAATCAAAATGCTCGTTCGGATGAAGCCTGTCGACGTATTCGACGATTTTGGCAAGAATCGTCAGCGTAGTAAGTCCTAAAAAGTCAAACTTTACTAGGCCGACGTTTTCCACATCTTTTTTATCAAATTGGCTGACGGTGTTTTCAGGCTTTCCGTCGGCGTTATAAAGAGGACAAAACTTTGTCAGTTTCCCCGGAGCAATTAACACGCCACCTGCGTGCATGCCGATATTTCGCGTCAGACCCTCTAGGTCGCGCGCGTAATCCATAAGTTCCCGATACTCTTCAGAGACCGAAAGAGTCTGAAACTCAGGCTCCATGAGTGCGGCTTTATCCAGGGTAATGTCCGTTCCGGGCTTTTGCGGGATGAGTTTGGCAAGTTTATCGACCTGGCTATACCCCATGCCGAGCACACGTCCGACGTCGCGCACGACGGCCTTGGCGCCCATTGCGCCGAAGGTTGCAATTTGGCTCACGGCTTCTTTGCCGTATGTGCGTTTAACGTATTCGATGGTTCTGTCGCGATTGAACTGGCAAAAGTCCACGTCAAAATCGGGCATCGAGACACGTTCGGGATTAAGGAACCGTTCGAAAAGGAGCCCGTAGTGCAAGGGATCCAGATCCGTAATGCCTAGCGAGTATGCGACTAGGGACCCGGCCCCCGATCCGCGTCCCGGCCCCACGGGAACTCCGTTGCGTTTGGACCAGTTAATAAAGTCCTGAACGATGAGAAAGTACCCGGGAAACTTCATCGAGATGATGGTCTTTAATTCATAATCCAGGCGCTCTTCGTACTCCGGCCTTCGAGCATTGCGTTCTTTTTCATCCGGATACAAAAACGCCAAGCGCCTTTCAAGACCTTCTTTGGAAAGCTTGACCATATAGTCATCCAGACTCATGCCTCCCGGCGTCGGGAACACCGGCAATTGCGGCTTTTGCAGCACACCGTCCAGGTTGCATCGCTTAGCAATGACAACGGAGTTTTCAAGTGCCTGAGGCATATCGGCAAAAAGCTCGTGCATCTCTCGGGCAGTTTTCATGTACTGCTCCGGAGTAAAGTCATGGGGACGCGTTGAATCGGCCATGATGCGTCCCGTGGCAATACACACGCGTGCCTCGTGCGCCTTAAATTCCTCGCGCTTTAAAAACATCACAGGGTGCGTGGCAACAACAGGAATTCCCATCATGACGGCTAAATTCGCGACGCGAGAAACAAGCACCTCATCGCCCTTGCGGCCGGCACGCTGAACCTCTAGGTAAAAGCGACCTGGGAAAACCGACTGAAGAAAAGCCGCTTGCTCCCGAGCTTCGGATGCCTTTTTCTCCATCAGTTTGGCTTCAACCAGGCCCTTAGGACCTCCGGACAAAGCAATCAATCCCTGACACGATTCGGGGGTTAACCACTCGGCGCGAATCTCTCCGCGACCGGCATGTTGGTTTTCAAGCCATCCACGTGTCAGGAGCGAGCAAAGCGACAGATAGCCTGTGTGGTTTTGACAGTAGACCGTCAGGCGCTGCGGGGACTCGGATTGATTCTCATCAGGATTAGTAACCCACAAATCACATCCGACAATGGGTTTAATGCCGGCAGCAATCGCATGCGAATAAAAACGAAGTCCCCCGAAAATGTTCATCTGATCGGTGATTCCGAGCGCCACGCGGCTGTCTGCGACGGCCGCGGCAATCGCCGGATCCAAGCGGACAATGCCGTTAACGATGGAATACTCCGAATGAAAACGCAGATGAACAAAATCCAACTTCATGGGTCCTTCTTTTTTAGTGCTTTAACGGCTTAAAGCGAAGTCTATGGGGCTTAGCGGCATCATCACCCAAACGGCGCCGTTTGTCGGCTTCGTACTCGTTGTAGTTACCGGCAAAGAACACGACTTTAGAGTCCCCTTCAAAGGCCAAAATGTGTGTCGCAATACGATCGAGGAACCACCGATCATGACTGCTGATCATCGCGACGCCGGCAAATTCCAAAAGAGCTTCTTCAAGGGCTCGGAGCGTTTCGACATCCAGGTCATTACTCGGTTCGTCCAAAAGAAGAACGTTACCGCCTTTAAGAAGCGTTGCCGCTAGGTGCAAGCGCCCGCGCTCACCGCCCGAGAGAACACCGACTAACTTTTGCTGATCGGCTCCTTTAAAGTTAAAGCGACCGAGGTAGGCGCGACTCGGCATCTGAAAACGTCCGACCTGAAGCGTGTCTTGCCCGCCCGAGACCGCTTCGAAAACAGTTTTGTCATTCGGAAGAGCGTCGCGCAATTGCGAGACGGCCGCCAGGCGCACGGTTTCTCCCAATTCAATACTTCCGGAATCGGGTTTTTCTTTACCGTCAATCATTTTAAAGAGCGTGGATTTACCGGCACCGTTCGGTCCGATGACGCCGACAATGGCGCCGGGCGGAACGGTAAAGGAAAGGTCGTCGATAAGGAGCCTATCGCCGAACCCTTTACTGACGTGTTTAAATTCGATGACTTTATTGCCTAAGCGCTCGGCAACGGGAATAAAGATTTCATTGGTTTCGTTGCGGGCTTGGTACTCGAAACTTGAAAGCTCTTCAAAACGATTTAAACGGGCCTTGGCTTTGGCTTGGCGTCCCTTGGGGTTTTGGCGGACCCATTCCAATTCGTGACGAATGGACTTAGCGCGGCTTTCTTCGGTGCGCTTTTCAAGCTCCAATCGCTTTTCTTTTTGCTCAAGCCACGAAGAGTAGTTACCCTTCCAGGGAATGCCTTCTCCGCGATCGAGTTCCAAAATCCACTCGGCCGCATCATCAAGGAAATACCGATCGTGTGTGACAGCAATGACCGTTCCCGAGAAACGATGCAAGAATTCTTCGAGCCACGCAACGCTTTCGGCATCCAGGTGATTGGTCGGCTCATCTAAGAGAAGCATGTCCGGACGGGAAAGGAGGAGCTTACAGAGAGCAACACGACGTTTTTCACCGCCCGACAAGTGTTCGATTTTGGTGTCCCAAGGCGGCAATCGTAGCGCATCGGCTGCAATTTCCATCTGTGTTGCAGCATCCGTTCCGGCTGCATTAATCACGGCCTCTAAATGGGCCTGCTCGGCGGCGAGTGCATCAAAATCGGCATCGGGTTCTGCATAAGCTGCATAGACTTCTTCCAGGCGCTTTTGAGCGGCAACCACTTCTCCCATGCCGGCTTCGACTTCTTCTCGAACCGTTGCTGCAGGATGCAGAATCGGCTCTTGCGGTAAATACCCGATTTTCAGCCCGGGTTGCCAAATGATTTCGCCTTCGATGTCGTTATCCAGACCCGCCATGATTTTAAGGAGGGTGGATTTGCCGGCACCGTTTAAACCTAGGACGCCGATTTTGGCGCCCGGGAAAAAGGAAAGAGAAATATCTTTGAGGATGACGCGTTTCGGGGGAACAATCTTCCCGACACGCATCATGGACATGACGTATTGAGGCATATGTGACAAAGTTAGAGTAACAACTGATTATCCGCTAGTTGACCACATCGGGGAACGTTACAATATAAAATTAACTATCGCAAAGTGAGTGGTAAATTCGATTTAAATTCAGGTAGAACTTATCAATCGTAAATCTATCCTCAACGCTTTTTCTTGCATTCATTCCAATCATATTCATACGATTCTCATCACGAGACAATTGCAATAAACTATCCTGCAGCGCTTTCACATTATCCGGAGGGATTAAAACTCCATTGCTCCAATCTTTAATCAACTCCGACTGAGCACCAGACGTGGTAGTAACAACGGGGAGGCTGTATGACATCGCCTCACAAATGGAAAGCCCGAAAGCCTCGGGAACGATGGATGGAGCTACAAAGATATCAATACTTCGATAGAACTCCCCTAAATCCTCCATTTCCCCAACGAAATGAATACGACTTCCCGAAAACTTAGCTTTAATCCGCTCTCCGTATGCGGAGTTATAGTTTCCAGCAATTACCAAATCAAAAGATATAGGGAGAGTCTGGACTGCCTCCAATAAGACATCGACTCCTTTATTCTGAACAATTCTTCCAGCATATCCAATTCGAACTGTCTTTTCCCTTTTCCTACTCACATTTTCAGGCAGAAATACGCCACTATAGACCAAGTGGGCCTTAGTGCGGAATTGTTCTTTTATTCCTTGGTTTTCTGTGTTTTTTACGGTTTTCGAAACGCAAATAATAGCTGCCAGGTGCCGAATTAGAAAATTGTGATATGCATCGCTCTTGCCAATACTAATGTTATGTTTAAAAAACACACAGGGGACTCTAGAAGCGATACTTGTTAAGACGGCAGGGAGAGCAACTTTTCCAGAGTGGTAATTAATAATGGAAATTGCATTTGATTTTACTAAGTTCCTTAATTTCAGTATATTTGAAATAATTGACCTAAACGAAAAATGGATTTCGATAGGCTTTGTAATTTTACTAAAACGTTGTGAGATTTCAGGATATCGGCTGTCTGTGACAATTATGACAGTATCTCCTTGTTGGATAGAATACCGTGCGAGGTTAAAGACATAGGACTCTCCTCCTCCCCAGGTTTTCGCGGATACAATATGTAGTTGACTTCTGCACATGTCGACAACCTAAAATATTTTTTCGCCTGGCCTTTTCTCTCAATTCTTCCTATAGTTTCCCATCAAAATTCCGAATTTGATAATATCGGACATACTTTGATAATGTATAGCAATAATGATTTGCGGCAAAAATGAATCCATACCTTCCATCTAAAAAGCCCAAGTTAAAGAAATAATCCTTTATAAACGCCCAGATTGGATGAAAAAAAACATGAGATAAAAAGTTACAAGGACGATTCTGTTCCTGCAATTTTTTAGCGGCTAATCGGGAGTACAAATTCTGCTTCTCATAAAACTGATCCCAAGAGGTATATGAGAAGTGAATTAATCTTCCAAGAGCCTTTCGCTTCGGCAAAGGACTGATAACCATCTCATGAATACAACCGGAAACCTTAACACCTTCTTTGGGCATCAATCTCGGAACCCAATCAGGTCTCATTGTCCCATGTCGGGCAATCATATTTTTAAAATGATTCTCTCGCTGAACCCAATAGCAAAACTTTTCGCCATTGCATACAACTTTTTGGATGAACTCGGCAAGTTGCGCTGTCACCCGTTCGTCCGCATCAATGAGGAATATCCACTCATTTGTCGCTTGAGTCACACCAAAACTCTTTTGTGCTCCGAAATCCCCATTAAGTGCCCGATGAAAAAGCCGCACTCCATCAAAAGACTTTGCTATTTCCACCGTTCTATCGGAACTGTCATCATCCACTACAATAATCTCTCCAGCAAAACTACAACTCTCTAAACACGCTGAGATATTGTTTTCCTCATTGTGTGTTAGGAGAACAACGGAAATTGGAAGTTTCATTTTTTCCTCCATGTCACCTCAATCACCTCTTCAGAGGGTTCCTTTCTTTCTACCGCGTGTCGACAATAAAATAGCGATAAGCAAGACAAATGTTGTGCATTCAGTTATATCCCTAGAAAAAGTATTAAAAAAACTACCCGCTAGAAATAACGCAGCAATCCCCCATACTCCCCATCTATCTCGTGGCGTGAAAGATAAAGACTTCTTAAGGAACAACACAAAAAAACTCATCCATACGAGGAAACCAACAATCCCGAACTGAACTAAAACAAACAGATAATCTTGATGCGGATTGCGAATCTCATAGCAAGTTCCATCCTTGTTAGGGGTCCCTACCGCATACTTACAAGAGACTTCCTTCATTGATCCGCAACCGATGCCAAGAACAGGTTCGCTCTCAATAATATTCACAGATGTTTGCCAAAAATAGAAGCGCTGTCCCATTGATGTATCTTTATTTCCCTGATAAAACTGCGCAATATCTTCTCGAGCATTGCCTAGTCGGGATTGAACGTGGCTAGAAAAAACTCCCGCCAATAGGGCCACAAGAATAATGCCACATGACAGAATCGCCGCCCTTCTATTTTTCTCAAAGATGAAGAAAATAGCGCACATAATGATGCTTATCCCAACACAAAGGTACCCAGTCCTTCCATTTGTCATAAAAATGGAGACGATATAGGCGAGAACTGCCGTAATAACTCCCAAAACTCTCAACCCGCAGTGCGGAGAAAAAACAATATACCGAATAGCAATTACAATATGGCACCCCAATAGAAAGCCTTGTGCAATATGACTTTTGTGGAAAATAGCCCCCTGTCCAGGAGTCATTGCCGGGAATCCTGGAACTCCGAGAAAAATCCCAAGGCAAACCATTGCTAGGATAGCTGTCGACAGAAAAAAAGCAAACAGAATTCTTTCCCTCCATGTGTCACGATTCTGAAGAAGTAAAAAAAAGACAAGAAACAATACGAAACGCCGATAGTTTCTCAACTCTGACCAATATGCGCTCCAAGACCCTTCCTTCCACAAAGCCGATGACACAACCAAAAATAAAAAAAACATAAGGGCAATAGCGAAGGGCTCTCTAAAAAGCTTTTTTATGGCTCTTTTTAAATCTGCCCCTAAAAGCCAAAAAAAAGCAGTAGCAATAGAAAAAATGTTCGTCAGTGCCGTTGAGAATGGGAGAAAAAAAGCTGTTAAAAAGCAGCAACAAAGCGCAGCAAAAATGCACTTATCTTTATTTATAATACTCATAATCTTTTCGATGCCAACCATTTTCGAGAGATTCATGTCTTAATTCCCATATTTCTATTAAGAAAAATAAACTAGTAGTGCTTATTTTTATAGTCTACTGGAATCAGATAGTTCCCATAGACCTCTTTTAAAATGGCATCAAATCCTTTCGGGATAGGAAACTCTGAATCTTCGAATTGTTTTCTAGAAAAAGGATAGAAATCAGATACATTAAAGAAATATTCAGAATTCGTGACTGGAGAATTTCCTATGTACTTTCCATTTTTTAATTCCCTATGCGAATAAACAGAACGAACAAGAACAAATAATAGATAGGGGATTATACTCAGAGGGGTATACACAGAACGAACCAACTTGTTTGAGATTTTTCTTCGGTAATCCCTAACATGTAAACCTGTTGCAGCGATCTTAAGTATTTGAACGTCTATGGCTGTGAATCGATCAAATGGAAATATATCAATAAAAATCCCTGTTCCTCCGTTCCGGTCATGAATTGCAACTCCCTTATATCGGACTTTCGGAATGCGACATCCTTTCAAAAATAGAGAATCTTCGAATTCAAACTGAGGAGGAAGTTTTCCCTCCCGAGCAAGTCTTTTAAGTTTCTCGAAGTTGTCACGATCCATAGCAACATCCACGTCATCATCCCATGGGATAAACCCACCCTCTCGAATACACCCAATCAGTATCCCCCAAAAGAGGCAGTATTCCAAGTGCTGTTCTTGGCAAAAGGAATCGAATTTTTTAAGAAATTCCAATAATTGGACCTGAAAACCTGTCATCTGCGAAGAATCCTGCTTACTTGTTTTTAACCACACCATCAACGGCAAAACGATAGGACTCCCTATCTCTGAGTCTATTCTATGTTAATGCTAGGTTTTACATAAAAACGAAAACGTGCCAAAATTCCTTTAAAAGCGGGCTCTTTTAGGTCTAAGAGAAACTATTCGTAGGAAAACACGTGCGGATAATCATAAAGTTACTGTTTCGACAACTGGCGAGATTGCGAAATTGCCCTCATGTTTGTGCTCATCCGTAGGTATTCGATATAAAAACACACTACAGAAGTCTCTGGTTTCGAATAGTTAGATTGAAAATGCTAACTTACAAAGAATTTCATTTACTACTATCATTCTGCGCTAGCCTCCCCCCTAAAAAACTTGACTTACGCCTTTCGGAGGAGCTTGAATCCAAAGGGCTCCTTCATCAGGGTCAACTCACAGACCAAGCCACCAACGAACTTAAAAATTACCGCGTAGACAACGCAGTCATCCTCGCCGCCGGTCTTTCCAGCCGGTTTGCCCCGATTTCCTATGAGCGACCCAAAGGCTTGCTCAAAGTCCGGGGTGAAATTTTAATCGAGCGCCAAATAAAACAACTACAAGCGGCGGGAATCAATGAAATCTTTGTGGTTGTCGGCTACAAACAAGAGTTCTTTTACTACCTCGAAGAAAAATTCGGTGTGCACCTTGTTATCAACAACGAGTATGCCACTCGCAACAACAATGCTTCTCTCATGCTAGTTCGAGAGCATTTGAGCAACACCTACATCTGCTCTTCTGATAATTATTTTGAAAAGAATCCTTTCGAAAAATACGTTTGGCGCTCCTATTATGCCGCCGAATATTCCAAAGGCCCCACAAAAGAATGGTGTTTGAAGGAAGATTCCGACGGTCGTATCACGGGTGTCAACATCGGAGGCTCGGACTCTTGGTTCATGATTGGTCATGCCTATTTTGACAGACAATTCTCTAACACATTCGGGATAATTCTGGAAACGGAATACGATTTACCGCAAACTCGCGATAAGCTTTGGGAAGACATTTTCATCGAGCACATTCACGAATTGGAAATGTTCGTACGCAAGTATGACCCTCCGACCATATGGGAATTCGATTCCCTTGATGAACTTCGCCAATTCGATCCTCTTTTTCTCGAAAATCTGGACTCCGAAATATTTGACAACATTTCCTCAGTGCTCGGTTGCCAACGCTCCGAGATTCATGATATCTATCCACTTAAACAAGGACTGACAAATCTCTCTTGCCATTTTGCGACCGATAACGGCGAATGGGTTTATCGACATCCGGGAATCGGCTCTGAATTACTTATTGACCGGAAAGCGGAATACACGGCTCTTCAGGCAGCGCGTGCGCTAAAACTTGACTCTACTTTTGTTTTCGCCGATTCTAAGCGCGGCTGGAAAATTTCACGTTTTATCCCGAACAGTAAAAACCTGGATGCGCATGACGATGCCCAACTTAAATTAGCAATGCAAATGGCACGACGACTCCACGAATGCACGACCCAAGTCAAACGCTCCTTTAGCTTTTACGAAGAGTCAAAAAAATACGAGAGCTCTCTTTTAAGTTGCTACGGCATCATTGACATACCCGATTGGGATGAGATGGAAAGACAAGCTACTGAATTAAACACCTGCCTCTTATCCGATGGCGAGAAACTGGTTCTTTGCCACAATGACTTCTTCGGACTGAACTTTCTTTTAGCTCCCAACGGACATATTGATTTAATCGACTGGGAGTATGCCGGGATGAGTGACTACGCAAATGATTTCGGGACATTCTCGGTCTGTGAACATGAGATGCACTGCGCTCTGGCGCACTACTTCGGAAGAAAACCGACTTTGCAAGAATGGCGACATAACTTAGGGCAAGTCGGCATGGCCGGTTGGTGCTGGTATGCCTGGTCTCTCGTCAAGGAAAAGAAGGGCGATTGTGTCGGAGATTGGTTGCATATCTACTACCGATACGCAAAACGCTATCTAAAAGAGGCACTTTCCCTGTACAACAAGGAGAGTCCAAACTCGGGGTTCTACACCAATCCAATTCCTTCAGAAAAAGAGGAGTCTTAATGCTATTTGGCATTCTCAGCGGAATTCTTTGGGCCCTCGATACAACGATTCTCTCGATTGCACTCTCGATGGCTCCCTTTTCAGATAACACCGTCCAAGCCATTGCGTTTGCAGCAATCACAAGTTCGGCTTTACACGATGTTTTGTGTGCCTTTTGGATGGCGCTTTACATGGGAGCAAAGGGGCGCATTAAGGAAACTCTGAGCGCCCTCCGAACAAAAAGCGGAAAGATTGTTCTTCTCGGCGCGCTCCTCGGAGGCCCCATTGGCATGACAGGGTACGTGATTGCAATTAACAACATCGGTCCGGCCTACACGGCAATCATTTCAGCCTTCTACCCGGCCTTCGGGACCCTGCTTGCCGCGTTTCTACTCAAAGAACGGCTAACGTTTCTTCGAATGGTCTCGCTTGGTATTGCTCTTTTAGCGATTGTCGGAATGAGTTTAAATGCTCTGGATATGACGGGAGGGACTGGAAATCCTGAAATCGGCGTTGTCTGCGTCCTCTTGTGCGTAATCGGCTGGGGATCGGAAGCCGTTCTTTGCGCTTGGGGCATGCGAGATACGGCCGTTGACAATGAAATTGCCTTGCAGATTCGGGAAACAACTTCAGGGATTGTGTATGCTTTCGTCGTCCTTCCTGCCTTCGGCGCCTGTGGATTTCTTGCCACAGTTGTTCCGACGTTCGCTAACACGACTCTCGCTTGTGCTGCCCTTGCAGGAACAGCCTCCTATTTGTTCTACTACAAAGCCATATCAAAAATCGGCGCTGCGAAGGGAATGGCTCTCAATATTTCATATTCCGCTTGGGCCGTTTTCCTTGGATTTGTACTACTCAATCAGACAACAACCATAACAGATGTGGTCTACTGCATAATCATCCTCACAAGCACAATCCTAGCTGCAACAGATTGGAAAGAACTTTGCAAGCAGGGAATTGCCAAGTAGTTAGACAATAACTATCGGACTAGCAGCATTATGAAATTTGCCATCATCCGTCGTAATGGGCTCGGGGATTTCATTTCCGCCACCGTGCCGATGTGCTACTACATTAAAGAGACGTATCCAGATTCTGAGTTGCATTTATTCTTAAGCGAACAAAATGCAGAACTTGCAAAACACTTCTTCCCCAATGAATTTGTTTACATGATTCCTTCAGGGAACAAATATCTTGAGGCAATCAAGACCGCCTTGTGCCACAGAGATATCGTTCCGGACATCGGCATTTCTCCTGCACCTTCATATAACAAGTTGTGCGGTATATTTTTAAAACTCCTAGGAGCGAAGAAAATCTACGGTCTTTATAACACTGAGGATTCGCCTTGTGTTAACTTCCTCTATTCAAAACTAATTCATCCTTCCAACAAAGACCACGTTAGTTTACAAAATATCAAACTTTTTACTTCCGACTACCTTACTCTTCCCGAGAGATTTTTCCCGAAGATTTCTTTAAAATCATCCCCCCCCCATATGTTCTGGTCAATTTGAACAGCGAAGGCTTCTCATCGAGTTATCCAACAACAGAAAGACGTCTCAACTGACAAATGAAAAGCTAGCTCTCATTCTTAACTCCATGAAAAAAGATATCGACTTTACCGTACTCATCTCGCTAAAAGAGAAAGACGTCCCGAAGGCAACGACCCTGCAAAAATCACTTACCATGTCCTCTAGGATTGTATTATCTCCGTCTTTGGACGGTTTTATCCAATTAATTAACCAATCCACCTGCTTTCTTCTTGGAGACGGCGGCGCCGCACATATCGCCGGAGCACTTGGGAAGCCTGGGGTTGCTTTGTTTGGAAGGACATCTGTTTGTCGTTGGGGCATCCTATCGAAAAAAGTTATCCATCTCTTTGATTCCGAAGATGTAAACCGAATCGATACAGACTTGATAAAAGCAACGTTGTTGGGGTGTCTGTAGCATCCCCGTTATTCACACACCTTATTGCAAAAGCTGACGATTTCCTTGCTTACTTCCATTCCGGTACGGTCTTGTACAGGTTCGGGAACCATAATCGAGCCGTGATTTCATGTTGTCGTTTCGTCACCTCAAGCTAGTGTCCTTGTCCGTCCTTGTCAAAGATGATTCGCGGTGTCGTCAGCCGGTTTTTCAGTTCGTTATCTAGAGGAAAAGCTGGCTTTCCTGATTCAACATCAAAACAAATACCCGTAATCTGATGTCCTCGTTCAGCCATCGCGTTTGCCAGGTTACAAAATACTCTCTCCGCTCCGCCAATTGAGTTAATCAGTCTCCATGTAGTAAGTAACGTTATTCTCATTTGGTTGTTCAACTATTAATCAGAGCTCTGCTTGAGTACCGCTCAGTCCCAAACGTCATACTCTTAAACAGTCGATACAATAGCGGTTTCTTGATTTGTTTTCCGTGTTTATGCCAATGTTGTCTTTTCGTAAAACCCTTGCATTACTGGCAATTTCCTGCGCGGTTCTCACTTTCTCAGGGAACTCTTTAGCTTCGGAAGCCGAGACTCTCGCTATTGAGAATGAGGATGCCGTCGTCGAACAGGATTCCTACACGAGCGATGTTTGGGAAAGAATCCGCAAGGGCTTTCGGATGCCGACATTAACTGGCCGACGCGTGACAAAGCAACTCCGTATCCATGAGCGCATGCCGCAGTACATCGAACGGATGGCACAGCGCTCAAGCAAATACCTTTACCACATCGTAGAAGAGGTCGAAAAGCGCAATCTTCCGACTGAATTGGCATTACTCCCCTTTGTCGAAAGTGCTTTCCAACCCGAAGCTCTTTCCTACGCTAAGGCCTCCGGTCTATGGCAATTTACAGCCTCAACGGGCAATGTCTATTCGTTGCAGCAGAACATTTGGAAAGACGACAGGCGTGATGTTCTGGAAAGCACACGAGCAGCACTCGATTACTTAGAAAAGCTCTATGCACAGTTCGGCGATTGGCAACTGGCACTTGCCGCATATAACTGGGGAGAAGGGAGTGTTGCACGCGCCATCCGACGCGCCAAAGCACGGGGACTTCCGACAGACTACTCACATCTGAGAATGCCCCGAGAAACAGCCAACTATGTGCCAAAACTCGAGGCTATCAAGAGAATTGTTCTTAATCCCGAAAAGTACGGCATCACGCTTCCGGAGATTGATAATGAACCCTATTTTGTGCAATTGACAAAACAGCGCGACATCAGCGTAGAAACGGCTGCTGACTTGGCAGAAATGGATCCGAATGAGTTTCGTCAACTTAACCCGGGATTTAACCTCCCTGTTATTGTGGCTAACCACAATTCATCCTTTCTTCTGCCCATGGAAAACCTAGACGTTTTTTTAGATAACCTCGCGAGCTGGGTTGATACCGGTAAGTCCCTTTCGAGCTGGAAGCTCCACCGCGTCAATCCGGAGGAAACAACCTCGTCAATCGCATCTCTTTACAACATGACTGAGGAAGAGCTCCTGCGGATTAACCACATTCCGAAAGGACGCAAGGTTTTAGCCGGCTCCGCTCTCCTTGTTGCAGCCGATGTCGGCGACACCGAGGACATTACCCAAGATGCGCTGCAAGCACGTCTTGCACTTTCTGCGCCTGAAGTGCGACGTGTTGTTTATCGCGTCAGGAAAGGCGATACCGTCTCTTCGATTGCCGCTAAATACGGTATCTCTCAATACTCTGTCCGTAAAACAAATCGCTTGCACACCTCGATAATTCGCGTCGGGCAACGTCTTGTCTTAACCGTTCCGCCCAAATCCCCGCGAACAAACCGCATTGTGGCCTCCAAGCACAATACTCACGTCGTACACCGCGGGCAGACTCTTTATGCGATTGCCAAACAATACAAGACGAGTATCGCAAGTCTTCGGAAATTAAACGACCTAGATTCGGTGCGAATCTACGCCGGACAACAATTGCGGATTCGCTAACGGCGTTTCGTGTCGGGCTGTTTGTCCATTTCGGCCTTCTTACGGCATTCCGCACACAGCCCGTATAGCGAGAGGCTATGCCCTTGCAGTTCGAATCCGAGCTTCTCGGCGATAGCCTTCTGACGGTTTTCAATCTCGGGATCGACAAATTCCTCAATATTTCCGCAACGAACACACACAATGTGATCGTGATGCTCGCCGTTTTCAAGTTCATAGGTCGCAAGATCTGTTCCTAAATGACGCCGCACCAAGAGACCGGCTGTCTCAAATTGCGTCAGAACTCGATAGACCGTCGCCAAGCCGACATCCAAATTTTCGGCAAGGAGCATTTTGTACACATCCTCAGCCGTCAGATGTCGCACGGAAGATCCGGAGGCCTTCAAAAACAGCTCCAGAATACGCATCCGAGGCGTCGTCGCCTTAAGTCCGAAGCTTTTGAGCTCCTGCTGAGAAACACTTGCTGACGCTTCGCTCATCGTTCGCCCCTCCAAAAACGTTGAATACGGCTATCATAGCGACTTAATCGGTCGGACGAATCCTATTGAAACGATTTTTTCTATGACAAAACCGCAACTGATACTGCCATTTGTCGCCGCCTGCGTGCTCGCACTTACCGGCTGCAACTACAACAGCTACGTTTACCGAATTGACGTTCCGCAAGGAAATCTCATCACCGAGGAAATGGCCGAACAAGTACGCACGGGCATGACACGTGAGCAGGTGCATTTTCTTTTGGGAGAAGCACTCGTTCAAAGTGACTTTCACATGAACCGCTGGGACTACGTGTATTACTTTAATCCCAGGCACGGGAAAGTTCAGCTTCGCAAAATGACCGTCTTTTTTGACAAAGATGCGAAGGTCGAGAAAATCGTCAGCGACCCCTTGCCGAACGAAACACAAGCCGATGAAGCCATCCTCGGCGCCCAAATTGATTTAAAAAAGAACACGAAGGAATAACCATGAATGAACAATTAAACCAACTCGAACAATCCGTCTCTAAGATTTTGGAAAGCTACCGTGCCCTTAAGGTTGAAAATGAAGCCTTGAAAGCGGCCGTCGAAAACGCTCGCGCCGAGGCACAAAACATTCAATCCGAACGCGACCAACTCAAGAGCGCCCAGGCCGCCTTTGAAGCGGAAAAGGCCGCCCGCGAAGCGCAGCAGGCCGAATTAGCGCATCGCCTAGATGCCATTATCGGTGCCTTGCAATCGGGAACGGAACACTAATTCATTATGAGTAAGCTCACTCTGACAATCCTTAACCGGCAGTACGCCTACGATGTGGCGCCCGAGGATGAACAGACGCTTAGGGCGGCAGCCGAACTGATTAATGCCCGTGCTAAGGAGATTCGCGGAGACTCGCGACTTCTGACGACCGAACGCATTGCTGTGTCGGCTGCCCTGCAAATTGCCTTCGATTCTCTGCGCGGCAATATCGGAAATATTCCAGCCGATCCGGCAACACTCACCCGCGTGGCTACACTGCGAATGAAAATTGACGAAGCACTTGACCCGGCGCTAGGCGATTAGTCTGATTCGCCTACTTTTTCAAAAGGCAATCCTCTCGAACACGAGCGTCGGCAAGCCCCATGCGGGCTGCCGCCTCTCGGTGTAACTTCAAAAGCCCTTCCGTAGGCTTTTCTGTTGGCACGAACCGTCCGTGCTCTCCATTACGAACAAAGTACTGAGGGTGCGCCAGGTTTGCAACTGCTCCCGCTACATTAATCGCGATTCCGTTGCCGCCGACTGCATAAGAAAAACTCAGAGAAAAGCCCTCTTCTGTCCCATAAACTTTTCGACCCTCAAAGGCTCTCGCAGGCTCCTTGAGGACAAGTTCACGCAACGTAGGGAAGACGTCAAAGTGTCCGACCCATTTTTGGGTATCGGGGCTTGCCGGCCACCAAGCCTTCGGAATCAAAAAGAAAAGAGGAACCCCGAACTGATGATTCAAAAGCGAGGAGTCTGGATATTCAAAAATCGTCCGCGTATTGTGATCGCCTGTTGCGACGATAATCGATTGTTCTCGAATCTCTTTCGGCATATCCAGAATAAAGTGCCCGAGACTATCTGCCGCATATTGGTACGTTTCCATGATGCTTCGAGCTATCTTGCTATCGTGTGTCTTCCATACAGGCAAAGCCTCATAAGAATCAGAAATAAGTAGCTCTGCGCTCGCCGAGCCAAAGCCGTATGTCCACAAAAAAGCAACTCGGATACACGACAGACCGATGAGAGTGGCAATAAAAAGCCGCGACAAGAAACTTCATTCTCTTTGACATAGTTGTCAGATCCTTTGTCGGACTGCCCTCATCACATCGTTTACGGTTACATCAGCGCCCTTTCCGCCAAGCGTTACACAACCCACCTCGCCGATTAACGTAATATTCTTCGGCTTTGTGTCCACCCAAATTCCGACACAGGGACGGGCCAATGCTGCTGCCAAATGCATCAATCCCGTGTCGACACCGATGCCGATCTCAGCTCGTGCAACAACCGCTGCAACTGCAGGTATTGGCATGCGCGGAAGGACGTGAACAAAGCACGCGTTCCCGGCAATACGTAAGGCGCGCTCCTTTTCCTTTTCGTTTCCCCAAAAGAGAACCGAATCGAGCCCCTGCGCTTTTAATTCCTCAATAAGAACTTTCCAGCGATCTTCCTGCCAATTTTTTCTTGCTTGGCTTGTGCTGACAAAAAGCGTTGCGTAGTCGTGCGGCAGTGTCACGCCTTCCGACACGTTAGGGGCCTTAAGACCGAACTTAGGATGCTCCTCATCAATAGAATACCCTAAGCACAGTGCAGCCATTTTCCGGTATCGGCGAACAGTCCCGATGGATTCCGGAAGCCTTTTTGTTTGATCATAAAAAAGTGTCGCTAGCGACTCGCGCACCGTATCTCGCGAGTATCCGAAAACAGGACTTCCTGGCCAAGAAGCCGCCCAGGCACTGCGAAGTAGCCCCTGTGTGTCAATAACAATGTCGTAGTGCTCCGAACGCAAGTCTGCTTTTAGCGCTCTGATTTCACTCCAAGTTTTCGATGAAAATAATGCTTTTCTCCACCGCCGAAACGCCGTTTTTTTCACAACATCGACAAAGGGGCTCAACGTACAAACATCCGAAAAAGACTCCTCGGAAAGCCAATGGAGCTTTGCGTCCGGCATCACGTGTTTGATGTCGTAGGCAATCGGTAGCGTGTGAATAATGTCCCCGAGCGAAGATGTGCGAACCAACAAAATCTTATGTGGCATGGATCATTTGCTCAGTCTATTTCAGATTAAGCATCATTTTAAAGAAGCTGACATCTATAGGAAAGTGATCCTTCACGGCTTACGGACACATGTCATCATGGGTTTTCATCTGTCTGCATAATCCACGCAAAAACGCACCCCAAATCCGTCTTTTTCACATAGATTCTGCATCAAGTACTAGGCCTCGGGAAGATAAACTGAACTGTTCGCGTTCACATAGGCATCCTCCGCTGACTCATTCGGCGAATCTCGCGCCCCCTTCCGTCAAAGGCTCTTGTTCATCCTCAAAACCAGAACATGAATAGGCTTTTCAGTGGAAACATGCCACAAAAAGTTTCTTTTATTTTCAGTATACTATACTTATTAACTCATATTTTGTATAAAGTATAAAGAATTATTTGTACAATTCGCATTAGCGTATCCCACACACTTACAAAGGAGTCGATTATGGACAAGAAAGCACTTTCCCGATTTCTAATTCCCGTTATTGTCGGGGCTCTCATCTGGTTTTCCCCAATTCCGAATGGCGTCAGCCCTGATGCCTGGCACGTGCTGGCCATGATGACAGCAATTATCGTGGCTTCATTGCTGTGCCTGTTAACATCGGTTGTGTTGCGTTCATCGGTTTGATGGCAGTCATGCTGACCGGAACTCTCTCGCCGGGCGCAGCTCTCAAGGGGTTCTCAAACACCCTACTTTGGCTTATCGTCACCGCATTTCTTTTTTCAAGAGCTTTTGTAAAAACCGGACTCGGAGAACGCATTTCTCTTTGGATTCTCAGCAAGATTGGCGACAGCTCTCTGAAGGTTGCTTATGGTCTAACGATATCCGGGTCTTTGCTTGCTGCCGGAATTCCATCCGGAACAGCCCGTGCCGGCGGTGTTATCTATCCGATTCTTCGTTCGATTTGCTCAGCTCTCGGCAGTGAGCCAGACAAGAATCCGGACAAAATCGGACGATTCCTCATTCAGTCCTACTTCCAGTCCGAAGCTTTCATCAGTTACTTATTCCTAACCGCTATGGCAGGAAACGTTCTCGTCATGCAATTTGCTCAGGATTTGGCAAACGTCAGCATTACCTGGGGCGGATGGGCTGTCGGGGCCTTCCTTCCCGCGATTGTTTCAATTATCCTGGTTCCGTATTGCACTTACCTACTAGTTCCCCCACAGCTAAAAAAAGCCCCGGAAGCGAAAGCCGCCGCACAACGTATGTATGCTGCTCTCGGCCCGGTAAAAACCCAAGAAAAACTTCTCTTCGGGATTTTTTGTTTCTCAATCATCATGTGGATGCTCGGAGACTTCACGGGAATCGGCTCCACTCTCGTCGCTCTCATCGCTGTGTCTGCCATGCTTTTAATGGGCATTCTGACTTGGGAGGATGTTCTCGGAGAATCCGGGGCATGGAACACTTTGATGTGGATGGGGGTATTGGTTTGTCTGGCCAGTGCACTCACGGAAAAGGGGTTCATGGTCTGGCTTGGAACCTCCATGGGGGCAATGTTCACAGGCATGAATTGGATGCTCGTGACTTTCCTCATCTGCCTTTTCTTTAATTACAGCCAATACGCATTCGCCTCTTCAACGGCGCACATGGTTGCACTTTACGGCGCCTGTCTTGCGATTCTTCTCGCAGCCGGTTGTCCGCCGATGGTTGCCATTCTGTTACTTGCTTACATCGCAAACACTCCGGCTTGCCTGACTCAGTATACAGGTGGTTTTTGTCCGATTTTTTACGGAGCCGGGTACTTCAATACTACGCAATGGTGGAAGATCGGTTTCATCATGTCATGGTTGCATTTCGCCATTGTCATCGTCGTCGGCCCGATTTGGTGGAAAGTTGTCGGCTTCTGGTAATCCACAGAAATCTGTCAGGTTGACTCTCTCAGACCAAACAAACTACACAACTCAACGAAATCTAAACAGGAAATACTATGAAACACAATCTTTTGCATATGACCGACTACCTAATGTACAACAAGCTGTTCGGTTGTCAGGAAATCCGTAGCCTTTGGAGTGAAGAAGCTATCTTGCAACAGTGGTGTGATTTTGAATCGTATCTGGCTCAGGCGCAAGCAGATCTCGGAATGATTCCCAAGGAAATTGCCGACGAAATATCACGCACCGCCTCAATCGATTTAATCGGAGCCGATAAAGTCGCAGAACAGTACGCCAGCTGCACTCTTAATACTGTCGCACTCTTTCGCGCCTGGAAGCCTCTTTGCAAAGGGCAAGCCGGTGAATTTATCCACTACGGAGCGACAAGTCAGGACGTCCTTGACACGACTCTGGCATATCGCTTAAAGAAATCTCTGGATATTTGGGAAAAGGATTTAGAGGAAATCCTTTCTGTTCTTTTAAAACTAGCGGACAAGCACAGGCACGACATTATGGCCGGAATCACTCACGGGCAACATGCTATTCCCGTCACTTTCGGTTTTGTAGTTGCAACATGGGCGCAAACTATTCGTGAACATCTTGAACGCCTGCGTTTCGCACGTCCTCGGATCGGAACAGGTACTGTTTCAGGGGCCGCCGGAAACTTCGCAAGTTATAACCTCCTTTTCGGTCCGAAATGCTGGGATATGCAAGTCAAAGTTCTCGAAAAGTTCGGGCTAACCGTTCCTCTTATCTCGCCGCAACCACGCAATGAGCGATTCAATGAATACAGTTATTTCTGCGCTCTCTTAGCCAATACGTTTGAAAAGATTGCCGAGGACATCATCTTCAATCAGAGAAATGAGGTCATGCAACTGGAAGAACCGTTTGATACGGAGCATCAGATTTGCTCGAGCACAATGCCTCAGAAACGAAATCCCGTTCTCTGCGAAAACGTTCGCGGTGTCGCTAAGCTCATCCGTTCGAATGCCAACGCAATGGGGGAAACGTTCCATCATGACCTACGCGATGACAGTCCTTTCTTTATTGAGGATGAGCGCATGCCTGAAATGGCCATTCTCGTCGACATGATGCTCAAGGAAATGCTTACGGTCTTTAAAGGTCTGAAGGTTCATCCTGAAGCCATGCGTCGTAATCTGGATGCCGACGAAGGGTTACTGATGGCCGAACCGCTTGCTCTGAAACTCTCCGTGAAATCCGGAAAGAAGGATACGGCCATGCGCATCGTTCATAAAATTGCGATGGAATCGTTTGAAAAACGCATTCCTTATGATCAGTACGTTCGTCAGATGCCGGAGGTAAAGGAATACCTGAGCGATGCGGAAATCGACGAAGTCCTCAATCCTGCGAACTATCTCGGTTTAACACAATTGGCAATTGACAAAGTGATTCAAGGCTAGTCTCTCCCCCTTGTGCCTTGAAGTGCAATTCGGAGGGGGTTTGTGCCTGACGTCACCCCTCCGTTTTTCAGATTGTTTCTCATGGAAATCACTATGCCCGACAATCACGATATTTCCCGACAAAGCCTAGACTTTGCCCACGCACTGCAATTCGAGCACCTCCCGAATTCCGTCGTTGAGGCCATGAAACAATCCGTATTTGACCTACTTTGCAGTGCCCTCGGGGGCTCAAACACGTCGAAAGCCGACTGCATTCGACGTATTTTCAAACATCATCCGGCTTATGGAGGTGTTCCTGCTTTCGGTCTCAAAGAATTCCTATCGCTACGCGATGCGGGACTTATTAACGGCGCTTGTGGTCATATTCTGGAAACCGATGATTCCGACAGGACAGGACTTTCGCATCCAGGAGTCATGGTCATTACGCCGGCTCTCTTGTCGGCAACAGCATGTCATAAGTCAGGAAAAGATCTCATTTCTGCCTGCGTCGCTGGCTACGAGGTCATGCTACGTGTCGGAACCGCTCTCGGTCTTCCTCATTATGCCGTTTGGCACACAACAGGAACAACCGGGGTGCTCGGAGGAGTAATCAGTGCCGGGAAAATTATGGAACTCTCGCGCGAAAAACTCACGCATGCCTTTGGAAATGCCGGAACATTGTCCTGCGGTCTTTGGGAATTTAATAAAACCCATGCAATGAGTAAGATTCTTCATGTCGGAGTTGGCGTTTCCAACTCTTTGCTCTGTGTCGAACTCGCTCAAGAGGGCTTTACCGGGGCCGAGAAAATTTTAGAAGGTACTCAGGGACTGTTCGCCGGATTTAATCGCTCAGATGCCGACTTGTCTGTTTTTAATGATTATGGAAAACTTTGGCGATCGGCGGGTGTCTCATTTAAGCCTTATCCGTGTTGTCGGCATACGCACGGAGGCATTGATTGCGGACTGGCTCTGCATGAAAAAGGGATTGCTCATTGTCTCGGACACATCCGAGAAATTCGCATTGAAACCTACAACGCCGCCTACCAAATTGTCTCAAGTAGACATTGTCAGTCTGCCGCAGAAGCCAAATTCAGCCTTCCCTATACGGTCTGCGTTGCCCTGTTAAACGGGAGCGTTACAGAGGATAGCTTTTCCGAAGAAGCAATCAGACTCCCTCAACTACAGCACCTACTGGCCTGCACGGAAATTAGCGTTGCCGACGATATTCAAGCTGTACATCCATACCATGAACAATGTCGCGTGACAGTCCGGTTTGATAACAAATCGGAAGAGACGGTTTACGTGAAAGACCCTCTGGGAGAACCGGAAAACCCGATGACATGGGAAGACTTACGTAACAAAGGATTCAACGAAGTTAAATCCACCGTATCGGAAACAACCTTCAACCAAATGTACGGCGTCTGCCGCGAACTTGACTGCTTAGACGACTGCGCTCCCTTTTATGCTCTTTTGCAAAAGCAGACCGTCCGATAATTGGACCGTCAAAGGGATTGTTTCCTATCGACCGACCTTCTCCCCGGGCTTGCGTCGACGTTGCCGAGCACGTCGCTGCACTGATTGGCGAACCTGGGACTGAGGCTCTGCCTCTTTTCTCTCTGCTTCTGTCTTACGAATGTGCTCTAACAAAAGATCACATCCGTATCGTGTGGTTTCGGCATCTATTCGGACTAATTCATCCTCATTGGCTAACGGGTCGGACAACATTCTGTACTGCTGTTCGTGGCTTGCCAATGAATAACTGAAGTTTTTTTCGTGATACTGAAAATAAAAGCGATGCCATCGTGTGATTTTTCTCAAACTATACAATTCTTTGGTTAGCCACACGTTCCCGGCATACGAAATGAGCGTCATGTGGTATTGCTCATGCAAACTAATGAACCGTTTGACATTCTTTCGAGTTAAAGCCGCTCTCATGCCGTCCAGGAGTTTTTTTAGCTCTTGAAGTCCCGCCTTGTTCAGCCTTTTGTGCGCCAATCGAACAGCAACCCCTTCAAGCGCAATCCGGATTTCAATAACGTCCGAAATTTCCTGGACATTGATTGCTTTAACAAAGGAGCCTCGATGCGGGATGTTCTCAATAAGGCCGCGTGCCTCTAAATGCTGCAACGCTTCGCGAAATGGTGTACGACTAATGCCGCTTTCATCCACAATGTTTTGTACATTAATCCAGTCACCTGCCTTAATCGATCCATTAAAAATCATGTTTTCAATGATTTCTACTGCTCTTTCAACCAATGTCTGAGAACCCGCGATTGTCATGAATTGATGTTTCCAAAAGAAAACCGCGGAATCGATACTCCGCAAGAACTCTTAAATTTTATCATGGCAAGATAAGTAACCTTTACTGCGCTGCAACAAAAAATCCTTCTTTGGACCGACGAATTCTTCCGTTTTTTCGCCGATAATATTGGTCGTTGCTTTTTTTGTTGATTCCCGAATCGGAGACACCCCATGACACACGCCCTGGTTACTTACTATTCGCACGGCGGACACACAGCCCGCATTGCCCGCGTCATCTGCGAAACACTGCGTAGCGAGGGCGCTACCTGTGACATGATGGACATGATGGAAGTGGTCCGTGAAGGCGTGGTATGGGAAAAGTATGATTTGATTATCGTCGGAGCCGCCGTCATCTACGGCGTCTATAACAAGATTGTTTGGGAGTTCGTTCGACGCTTTGAGCATCAACTTGAAACGACGCCCTCGTCGTTTTTTAACGTCACGGTCGTCGCTAGAAGACCTTACAAGGCTACGATTGAAGGGAACCGCTACATGCAACGGTTCCTTCAAAAATCACCATGGCACCCGACTGATTTAAAGTGTTTTGCCGGTAAGGTCGACTATCCGAACTGGACGTGGTACCAAAAGTTAGCCATCCAGATGATTATGAAAATGACCAAAGGACCGACCGATCCGACAACTGTCATCGATTACACCGATTGGGAGGATGTCAAAGCCTATGCGCGACATTGTCTGATGCTCGTCGCTTCAGAAAAAAAGCCTGCTCAAGACCCGGAAAAGCGTCCTGAAAAACCCACAGGCGCGCCGACTTCCGAAGCGAAGCCTCTGAAGAAACCGCGTTCATCCCGAGCCGAAGCAACAGTTGAAAGTAAGCCCGCTACCCGGCGCGCGAAAGCTCCTTTCAAACGCAAGAGTACGCCGAAGACGTCTAAAAAGACGACTTCGAAAAAAGTTGTCACAGAGTCTGAAAAAGCGACTTCCTAATTACCTTTTTTTCCTCGGCCGCAAGCCGAAAGGTTTGAGCAATTGACCCAGTCCTATCCGTGGCTATCTCGCTACGCGAAAGGTGTTCCGGAAACAATCAACCCGGACATCTATTCTTCCGTCCCGAATCTTTTTGATACGGTGTCTAAGCAGTACGGGAAAAAGACCGCCTTCGTGTGTCTAAACCGCAAAACCAGTTATGACGAGTTAAACGCGTTATCTAAAGCGTTTGCAGGCTACCTACAAAGCCTTGACGGGCTTAAACCCGGCGACCGCGTGGCTGTCATGATGCCCAATCTCACGCAATACATGATTGCGATGCTCGGCATTCTGCGTGCCGGCATGATTGTCGTCAACGTCAATCCCCTCTATACGGCACCGGAACTATCACATCAACTCGCCGACAGCGGTGCCAAAGCCATCGTCATCATTGAAAACTTTGCTAAGACATTAGAAGAAGCGCTTGAAGGCACCGTCGTACGGCACATCGTGACGACGAAGGCAAGCGACATGCTCGGCTTTTTCAAACGTCATGCGGTAGATTTTGTATTGCGTCGCATCAAAAAAGTCGTTCCCGTTTTCAATCTTTCGGGACACGTCAATTTCCGCGAAGCTATCAAGCTCGGCAAAGCCCGCGGCTTTACCGAGCAGCCCCTTCACAACACCGATATTGCCTTTTTGCAGTACACGGGCGGAACAACAGGGGTTTCCAAAGGCGCCATGCTTACGCACCGAAACATCCTGGCTAACGTCGAGCAAACCGGCACGTGGATCTCCCAGACCTTTGAAGAGGGAAAAGAAGTCATTATGACGGCGCTTCCCCTTTATCACGTCTTTAGTCTGACGGCGACGCTCTGCTTTGCCAAGCACGCCTCGCTACAGGTCTTAGTGCCCAATCCTCGGGATATGCCCGGGCTCGTGAAACTTATCAAGCAGTGGGACTTTACAGCCTTTGCCGGCGTCAACACGCTCTTTAACGGGATGCTGCATAACAAAGAGTTCTGTGCTTTCCGCTTTACCCGATTAAAGATGGTTTGCGGAGGCGGAACACAAGTTCAAAGAACCGTTGCCGAACGCTTTAAAGAAGTGACGGGAACAAGCATTCTAGAGGCCTATGGATTAACCGAAGCAAGTCCGGGAGTCTGCGGCAATCTTCCCGGGGCTCCTTGGGACGGCTCGGTCGGCTATCCCCTTCCTTCGACCGTTGTCTCAATCCGCGGGGAAGGCTTTGCCGACTTAGGGGTTTGCGACGATCCCGAAGAGATTGCCAAACACACGGGCGAAATCTGCGTGCAAGGTCCTCAAGTGATGGAAGGTTACTGGGAAAAACCCGAGGAGACGGCAAACGTTATGGTCGACGGGTGGCTCAGAACCGGGGACGTCGGTTATATGGATCAGACAGGAAAAGTCTTTATCACCGACCGCAAGAAAGACCTCATTATTGTGAACGGCCTAAATGTCTATCCGAACGAAATCGAAGGCGTCATCGCTTCGATGCCGGGCGTCCTTGAGTGCGGCGTTGTCGGTGTGGCCAACCCCAGAGTCGGCGAAACCGTCAAAGCGGTTATCGTTAAAAAAGATCCGGCCTTAACGCGCGAAGATGTTGTCAAATTCTGTCGCGCCCGCCTGACGGGCTACAAAGTCCCTCGAAGCATTGTCTTTGTCAAGGCGCTTCCGAAGACGGCTGTCGGCAAAATCTTGCGCCGAGATTTACGAACGATGCGAGAGGCCGATTAGAAGTTTCCAGAAATGCGAAAGGCGACCGAACGGTCGCCTTCGCATTCCTACCTTAGGTCAAGAATTATCCCCCGAAGAAGCGCTTCATCTTCTCTAAGAATGATGTGGCCTGCGGCGAATGCTTCTTACCGCCCTCGGCTAAAGAGGCATCCAAGTCTTTAAGAAGTTTCTTTTGCTTGGCCGAAAGGTTCACGGGCGTTTCGACATACACGTGCACATAGAGGTCTCCCTTTTCGTGCGTACGCACATTGGGAACTCCCTTACCGCGCAAGCGGAAAATCTTTCCGGTTTGCGTGCCCTCGGGAATCGTGATGCGCGCTTCGGTATCCAAAGTCGGAACCGTCACCTCGCCGCCTAAAGCGGCCGTCGCAAAACTAATCGGCAAATCGGCATGCAAATCATCACCGTCACGCTGGAAGATGTCGTGGGGCTTAATAAAGATTTCCACATACAAGTCCCCGCACGGACCCCCGTTCATTCCGGGTTCGCCCTTGCCGGCCAAACGGATACGCTGTCCGTGGTTGATGCCGGCCGGAATCTCGATTTCCAGCGTCTTGGTGGTGCGGATGCGTCCTTCACCACGGCATTCCGGACACGGATCGGAAATCACTTCTCCCGTTCCGTGGCAATACGGGCACGTCTGCTGCACCTGTAGGAATCCATGGCTCATATTGATGGTGCCGGTGCCGCGGCAATGCGGGCAGGTTTTCTTGCCGGTTCCGGGTTTGCAACCCGAACCGTGGCAGGTCGGACATTCGTCCCAAATCGGTACGCGAATATCGGTCTTAGCCCCGTTGACGGCTTGCTCAAGCGTAATTTCCAGCGAATAACTCACATCGTTACCGCGAAAGACCTGAGGACCGCGACGGGCGCGAGAGCCGCCGGCTGCGGCGCCGAAGATTTCGCTAAAGATATCGCCGACGTTTTCAAAACCGCCCATGCCGCCTGCGCCGCCCATTCCGGAAAAGCCTCCGAAACCGCCGGCTCCGGCTGCGCTCGGATCAACTCCGCTCTTACCGAAACGATCGTACGCTGCCCGTTTTTGCGGGTCGGAAAGCACCGAATACGCCTCTCCGACTTGCTTGAATTTTTCTTCGGCTACCTTGTCCCCGTTATTGCGATCGGGGTGATACTTCATGGCAAGGCGCCGGTAGGCCTTTTTAATTTCCTCATCGGTTGCACTGCGAGTAAGGCCTAGTACCTCGTAATAATCCTGATCAGCCATAAAAATTCTTCACTCCGTGAAAACACCAAAGGGTCGAGAGGAAGCCCCCTCGACCCGCCGGTTATTTTCGAGCCTTCGTTTTGCGAGAAACTCGCGCCATCTTAGTGCTTGACTTCCTTGTAGTCGGCATCAACGACGTCGTCCTCGGGTTTCTTGGCACCGGACTGGGCTTGCTCAGTGCCTTGAGAAGCTTGCTGCTGCGCCTGGGCTTCGCCGGCCTTAGCGGCGGCATTCATCTTCTCACCGATTTTTTGCGCTGCGCTCATCAACGCTTCAACGCTCTTATCGATAGCCGCTTTGTCCTCGCCCTTGGCGGCAGCTTCCACGTCTTTAATCGCCGATTCGCAGGCCGCACGGTCAGAACCATCGACCTTGTCACCCAAATCCTTTAAGGTCTTACGAATCTGGGCCACGGCCGCATCGGCCTGATTGCGCGACTGCGCCAACTCGAACCGACGATGGTCTTCGGCCTTGTTGGCCTCGGCATCGGCGACCATGCGCTTGATTTCGTCTTCGGAAAGTCCCGAGCTTGCCTTAATCGTAATCGTGTTTTCCTTACCCGTTGCCTTATCTTTGGCCGAAACGTGCAAGATACCGTTGGCATCGATATCAAACGTCACTTCAATCTGCGGCAAACCACGCGGAGACGGCGGAATTCCTTCCAAGTTAAATTCACCGAGAAGCTTGTTGGATGCGGCCATCTGGTGCTCGCCCTGGTAGACCTTAATGGTCACGGCAGGCTGGTTATCCTCGGCTGTCGAGAAAACCTGCGAGTGCTTGGTCGGAATCGTCGTGTTGCGTTTGATCATCGAGGTCATGACGCCACCCAAGGTTTCGATACCGAGCGTGAGCGGTGTGACATCGAGAAGCAACACGTCGTGGCGTTCACCGGTTAAAACCGAGCCCTGAATAGCCGCGCCGATAGCAACGGCCTCATCGGGGTTCACGTCCTTTCTCGGCTCTTTCCCGAAGAACTCGCGAACCACTTCCTGCACACGCGGCATACGCGACATACCGCCCACGAGAATCACATCGGAAATGTCCGACGTGGAGGCACCGGCATCGGCTAGGGCCTTACGGCACGGCTCAATCGTGCGCTGCACCAAATCTTCGACCATGCTTTCGAACTTAGCACGCGTAATCGTGATATTTAAGTGCTTGGGACCTGTGGCATCGGCCGTAATGTACGGAAGGTTAATTTCCGTTTCCTGACGGCTCGAAAGTTCGATCTTGGCCTTTTCCGCCGCATCCTTCAAGCGCTGAAGCGCCAGAACGTCAGTCGAAAGGTCAATGCCTGTATCCTTCTTAAATTCGGAAATAAGATACTCAACGAGGCGCTGATCGAAGTCTTCACCGCCTAAGAACGTATCGCCGTTTGTCGACAAGACTTCAAACTGCTTGTCGCCGTCAACATTGGCAATATCAATCACCGAGATATCGAAGGTGCCGCCGCCCAAGTCGTACACGGCAATCTTGCAATCGGCATTGCCCATCTTATCCATACCGAAAGCCAAAGCCGCAGCCGTCGGTTCGTTAATGATGCGCTTCACTTCAAGACCCGCAATCCGACCGGCGTCCTTTGTAGCCTGACGCTGGCTGTCGTTAAAGTAAGCAGGAACCGTAATGACGGCTTCCGTCACGGGTTCCCCGAGGTAATCTTCCGCCGTCTTTTTCATCTTACGGAGCACTTCGGCGGAAACCTGCTGAGCCGCAAGCTTCTTGTCACCTAAAACCTGAACCCAAGCGTCGCCGTTTTCCGCGCGCACAATCTTAAAGGGCACGCGACCGATGTCCTTTTGGACCTCGGCGTCTTCATAACGACGTCCGATTAAACGTTTGACGGCAAAAAGTGTGTTCTTAGGATTTGTAATGGCCTGACGCTTAGCTGTTGCGCCGACCAAAATCTCGCCGTTGTCCATGTAGGCGACAATCGAGGGAGTCGTCCGAGCGCCCTCGGAATTTTCAATCACGCGGACCTTGTCGCCTTCCATGACGGCCACCGCGGAGTTCGTTGTTCCAAGGTCAATACCGATAATCTTAGACATAGCGTTTGTTCCTTCTGAGAAATTCGTAAATACGTCGGGAGAACTCGTTTTCAAGCTCTCCTTGGCTGTTACACCCTATATGGGGACGGGGTCTTAAAAATTCAACGCAAGGACGCGAAAAGGGAACCCGTAGGCTCCCTTTTTTCGTGAATTCTTATTAAAAATCAGTACTCTGCCACTCTTTATCCGGCAACACTGACCATGGCCGCCCGCAAAACTCTGTCGTTTAAGGTCCAGCCGCGTTGGAAAACAACGACAACCGTGCCTGCCGGGTGCTCGGCATCAGCCGGAACCGTTGCAATGGCTTGACTTGTGGTCGGATCGAATTTTTCTTTTTCAGGGCAAATCGCCTTCATTCCGGAAACCTCCAGGGCGTGATTGAGTTGGCGCATCGTCACCTCAAGGCCCTTACGGGTCGCTTCATCGGCCTGAGAGGCGGCTTCAAGAGCCTTTTCCAAACTATCTATCACGGGAATTAAGTTCTTGGCAAAACTTTCAATCCCAAATAGACGCGCCTTCATCACGTCCTGCGCGCAACGACGCCGTGTATTTTCCATTTCAGCCGCCGCCCGAATGTAAAGTTCGTAACTTTCCGCCGCCTTGTCCTTTGCGGCCTGAAGTTCGGCTTCAAGCGAGGAAACGTCCGTCGTCGGAGATTCATCCTTCTTCTCTTCCGTTTGCGCTCCCTCGGTTGTTGCCGTCGGGCTACTACTTTCAGAAGCGTCCGGGCTTTCAAGCTCTCCTTCGCGGACCTCTTCGCCGGCTTTTTTCAGTTCTTCTGCCGGATTAACTGTGTTTTCTTCTGCCATAACTGGCCTCCAAATCCAATAGGTACCTTTTATTTGGGGTCGGAAACGGGCTTTTTCAACTGTAAGAGCTCCTCCCGCACCACTTTGGCATAAAGCGCCACTGCATTTTGTCCGCTCCCTAAGGCGGGAATGTACTCAAAATGCCTTCCGCCTTCGGATAAAAATGCCGCTTTTAAAGTCACGGCGACCTCTTCTAATGTTTCCAAACAATCGGCGGCAAACCCAGGGCACAGGACGGCAACTGAGTGACTACCTTGCCTTGCCTCTTGCTGTAAGACATCTTTTAATGACGGCTCAAGCCAGTGGCCGAATCCGAATTTGGACTGAAACGCCAACTTGACAGATCCAGGCTTCAGATTAAGTGCTTTTTCCAAAAGGCGCACGGTCGTCTCGCACTGGCGAAAATACGTATCGCTCTTTTTAACGGGAATCGAGTGAAAACTCGCAATCAGACGGGTTTTCGCGAGGTCGATTTGCTTTTGGCGCACGGAAGCGGCAAGAGCGGCGATGTATTCGGGCCTATCAAACCAAGGGGCAATCACCGTCAAGGGATGAGAGGAGCCGACCTCTTTGAGGGTTTTCTTAACTAAATCGACAACAGCCCCGCGGGTTTGCGTGGCCTCTTGGGCAAAAAGCGGCAAGACAAGAAGGCGCTCGGGATCGGCGGCAAGAATCGTCTTCAGAACTTCGGATACAGAAGGAGTTCCGTAACACATCGCCCAGGACACAAAATAATCATCCCCGAGGATGCTTTGCAGCCCCTCGGCAGTCTTTTTCGTGGTCGCAAGTAAAGGCGATCCCTCGTCCGTCCAGATAGCGGTATAGCGCTTGGCAGACGCGTCTTTCCGACGCGGAATGATGATTCGGGAAAGAATCGGTTTCCAAAGCCAAGGCGGCAGGTCGACAATGTGCCTGTCGCTTAAAAACTCGTTTAAGTAAGGGGCAAGCGCTTCCGAGGTCGGAGCCTCAGGCGACCCGGTATTGACCAATAAAAGGGCGGTTTTCCCCGTCATCGCTGTCCTGCAAGGGCTTCCCGGAAAAACCGGAAGATACGGTTCGGAAGATACGTGAGCGACCCATGCCCATGCACAAAAATCGGAAAGCCGATGTGCCCGCCTTCGTCGGGAAAATCCAAATACACCGAACGACTCACTTCATCGACAGAAGGAAGCGCCCAAGCCGGCAGGAACGGATCGTTTTTGGCGTTTAAAAGAAGAAGCGGAACCTGGACATTGCCTAAAACGGGCTTGGCCGAACACCGTGTCCAGTAATCCATCCCGCTTCGAAAGCCGTGAATCGGTGCCGTGTAGACGTTATCAAAATCGTATAAATCCTTACAGGCCCGTATGGCACGCGCATCGATGATGTCGGGAAAAAGGCGCGCTTTTTCTTCAGCCTTCTTTTTTAAAGTCGACAAAAACATCTTGCCGTAAAAAATATTGGCGCCGCGCGTCATGATTTCGGTACCGGCAACAAGATCGAGAGGGGCACCGATTGCGGCCGCTCCCGTGACAAAAGAAGCGTCTTTCCCTAAATCCCCGAGACATTTAGCGAGTTGATTGCCCCCGAGGCTTACACCGACAGCAAAAAGAGGCGCTTTCGGAAAGCGTGTGTGAACGTTTTTTAAAACCCAAGAGTTATCGGCCGTATCGCCTGCAAAATACGCGCGTGGCAGGCGATTGAGTTTCCCTCCGCAACTACGAAAATGCGCTACAACACCACGCACTCCGTTTTTGACGCAATGGTCCATTAAGGCTTCGGCATAGTGGCTACGAGAATCCCCTTCCAATCCGTGAAAATGCACGAGAATGGGCGCCTCCGGAGAGCGTGGCGCCGGTTCTGCCCAATCGAAAAGCATAAAGTCGCCGTCGGGCATATTGACCTCTTCCCGGCGGTAAACAACAACGGGGCGTTTGAAAAAACGCGCAGGCAGAATCGTTTGCAAATGACGCCCCGGGATGCATCGGGGCGCACGGTAATCCGGAGTAAATTGCGGCATACGAGAGCTCTTTTATTTAGCGGTTATTGTACTCGGCTCCGTGTAGCTCTATAACCGAATCTAACTTTTGCAGACCAAGCTAGTGGGACTGAGAACCTTAACTCTCCTTGTCACAAGATGATTTCTCGGAAACAGGAGCATTACCCCGTTTGCTTTTACTTTTCTCCAATCCACACATAAGCGGCATAGCGCCCGTTTCCAAGTTTTTTTATCTCCCTGCTTTTCATGAGATTCGCCAAAGTCCGTTGTACGGTAATTTGACTGATATCCGGGCACCGAGCGACGATTTCACTTTTAGTAATTTTCCCGAGTTGGTTCCGAATCGCCTCCCGCACGTGATCTGACTTAGAACGCCCTTTTTTGTTCACGAGAGCAATTCGATTTTCAAACTCTCGGTACGCGGCGAGAATAGTCCCCAACATATAAGTGACAAACGGCGCATAGTCGTTTTTTTCTTCGTGCCAATTGAAAGAGCTCAAGCGCAATGCCTCATAGTAACTGTCCTTGGTATCGCAAATGGTTTTCTCAATGCTGACATACTGTCCGACAAGGAATCCTGCGCGATACAAAAGCAGTAATGTCAAAAGTCGACTCATGCGCCCATTGCCGCCGTCGGAAAAAGGATGGATGCAAAGAAAGTCCAATATAAACATCGGAATCAGGAGCAAGGGATCAAGAGAAGGGGCCTTCACCGCCTCTCGGTATTCTTGACAAAGTTCCTCAACAACCCGAGGCGTTTCCCAAGCAGCAAGAGGCTCAAATCGGACAATTTTCTTTCCATTCGGCAACACTTGCGCAATGACGTTATCCGCATTTTTAAAGCGGCCACCGACAGACGTGCTGGTAAACCGACACAAGTCCCGGTGAAGTTGCAAGATGACGGGGACCTTCGGCTCGATATAAGCGTAACTTTCGTGAATCGTCGCTAGGACGTCACGATACCCGGCAATCTCTTGTTCATTGCGATTCTTAGGGCGCGTCTTTTCACAAACAAGTTTGCGCAATCGCTCATCCGTGGTGACAATACCCTCGATGCGGTTGGAAGAGTCCGTACTCTGCATTTTCGCGACGGTCACAAGACCAGATAGAACTTCTGCTCGGTCTTCCATAAAAAGCTCTTGTCGCTCGCGGAATTCGTGAATGCTTACAAGGTACGATACGACCTCCGGCGTTAGAAGTTTTCGGTATGCCGTTTCAAAGTGAAAATGTCGCATTCAAGTTTCTCTGGATTATCTAACTATATCATTATGACGAAAATGATGTAGTTAAATTATATTCATATGAACTGCAAAGTGCACGCCTGACCCCTTCGTCCTCTCGACAAACAACCAGCCCCCGGCGCAACAATCCGTTCGGTAATAGCCTTCGCATCTTCAACTTTCCGCATCTTTTCTAAGGCAATCGCTCTATTGCGAAGAGGTTTTTTTTGCGTTAGAGTTTCCCTGCTTCATGAAAGGATTCTTAAATGCTTTGTGCGCGCTTTTATTTTTACTACTTTATTTCGCCTCGGCGAAAGGGGTAGTTGCGCGCCAAACACACCACCGAAACCGCCGAGAGGAAACACTCGGCGGTTTTCTTTTCCGGGGTTTCCAATCGAGCACACACAATAAAAGGATGAAACCATGACTCAAAAACGAACAACCGATGACATTCGCGTCAAGTCAACACAGGAACTTGCGCCTCCGATGCACTTAATTCACGAGTACCCGTGCTCGGACGCGGCAGGTGCCACGGTTCACGCCGCACGCGAGGCCGCAAACCGCATCATGCGCCTGGAAGACGACCGCCTCCTCGTTATCGTCGGTCCCTGCTCGATTCATGACCCCGAAGCTGCCGTTGACTATGCTCGTCGGTTAAAGAGTCTGAAAGATCAACTGAGTGCCGACCTTGAAATCATCATGCGCGTGTATTTTGAAAAACCCCGCACGACCGTCGGTTGGAAGGGCCTGATAAATGACCCCGATATGGACGGCAGTTTCCAAATCAATAAGGGGCTTCGCATTGCACGCAAACTCCTTTTGGACATCAACGAAATGGGGCTTGCAACGGCAACGGAGTTTTTGGATACGATTTCCCCGCAATACACTGCTGATTTAATCAGTTGGGGCGCCGTCGGCGCCCGTACAACCGAAAGCCAGGGACACCGGGAACTAGCAAGCGGTCTTTCGTGCCCGATCGGATTTAAAAACGGCACCTCCGGCGACATCAAAATTGCCGTCGATGCCGTAGGAGCGGCGCGCTACCCGCACTTTTTCTTGGGCGTTACGAAGGCCGGTATCAGCGCCATTATTTCCACGACGGGGAATGATGATTGCCACATCATTCTTCGCGGCGGAAAAGAAACGAATTACGATCCTCAAAGTATCGCCAAAGCCTGCGAGATGCTCAAGGCAGCAGGGCGCCCCGAGGCCGTCATGATTGATGTCTCACACGCTAACTCGCATAAGGTTTACAGCAACCAAGTTTTGGTGACCGATAACCTTTGTGGTCAAATTGCCGGCGGCAGCAAAGCCATCACCGGCATCATGATTGAATCGAATCTAGTGGAAGGACGTCAGGATATCGGCACGGACAAACCCTTAACGTACGGCCAGTCCGTAACCGATGCTTGTGTCGGTTGGAAAGATACCGTTGCCATGCTCGAGAACCTTGCAAAAGCTGTGCGCAAACGTCGCGGTTTTTAATTCTTAATAGACGCAATCCGAACCCCGAGAGACCCAAACCTCGGGGTTTTGCAGTTTTGTTTCTCTCCGAAAAAATAGTGTTTTCCCGTCGCTTATCGCGACATTTCAACCTAGGAGAGAGCAATGCCTCAGAACACCTTTACCGATGCCGTTGTTGCCATGTTAAGTTGCCTAAAAGGCGACTACACGGATGCTGCAATGCCGGGACTTACCCTGAGCGTACATGAACGAGAAAGCGGCTACACCGCCTCGTGGATCTTTCGGGCTCAAGTGCGAAACAATCGCTTTAAGCGTACCCTCGGAACGTATCCGAAAATTCCCCTTGCAGAGGCCCGCGAGCGTGCGCTCCTCTGTAGAGACATTTTGACCGCATGCTTTGATTTGACAGGGCCCTTAGCCGACGCCGTCGCCTTCCGCGAGACCCCGAAAACAATTCGGTCTCTTTGGCCGCTTTGGGTCGAAAGCGAAAAGAGTCGCTACGGCGGCGGAGCTCAAAAGACTTGGCAAGATTTGCTGGCGCGTGGGGAAAACCACGTCTTTTCCTCCGTCGGAGACAAAGCACCGGCCGAAGTTCTTACCGGCGACGTTGCACGAATTTTAAACAATGCCTACATAACACTGCATGAATCGACGGTACGCAAAATACATCGGGACATCGCCAAGTTCTTTGCCTGGTGCCGAGCAAGCGGTCTTTACCCGGTTGGACTGCCGCCCCCTACTGAGGCCTCGCTTCTTTTGCCGCTTCTTGTACGGTCGGCCGGCCGACTTAAAGGTACACCGCACCCGGCACTTGCCGAAAAAGACGTGCGGCGTTTTGTGGCACTTATTCTTTCTGAAGCCTTTCGCACGAGCACGGCTGCCATGGCGCTTTTATTTACGCTTCTTACGGCCTCACGCATCGGAAACGTCGTCGGATCGCTAAATCGAGAAGGAACAAATCCTGCGCAGTGGAAAGACTTTAATAAATCTCTGACACTTTGGACAATTCCGGCCCGAAACATGAAATGCGGCAATCGAAACGGCGCACACATAGTCCCGATTAGCGCCCAAGCACGAGACATTTTGCGCCTTATGAAAAGGCGCCAAGAGGAAAGAGGACTTACCTATTGCCCTTATGTCTTTGCAACACGCAACGGCAAACGATTTGATTACCGTCTTATTCCGGAAACTATTCGACGGCTTTGCGAGGCGGATTTAAAAACCGACGGGAACGGTTTTGTGGACGAAGAAACCGGAAGTCGCATGCACACGCACGGCTTTCGGGCGACGTTTAAAACGTGGGGCACTAATCACGGCGTCGATTGGACTTTAACAGAGCTTTCGCTACACCACGCCATCGACAATCTTCACTACGACAGAGCCAAAGCAGTTTCTCGGCGAAAGCGCCTCATGGAGCAGTGGGCCGACTTCTGTTTCACGGAAAAGACGCGTGATCTTTTGCGTTCTTTTGTGAAACCTCAAAACGAAACCAAGCTCTCAGTCCTTCTACTTCCCCCGCCTGAGAAAAAAGAACCGTAATTCCCTACCTCATCGCTAACGATGAGACCTTTCAGTAAAGAGGGGCGCTTGTCGGCGCCCTATTTCTCCGTCATCCATTCGGGTACGAGGCGGCGGGACGGGAACAGGCGGTTGTTAACACCGCTTGCGATT
>UMHM01049442.1_pt1 | contig 39099 bp, 37 predicted proteins | sample 1965501 | NCBI WGS metagenome assembly UMHM01 (sample SAMEA4836095, study PRJEB28245) | human gut metagenome | biome: gut microbiome; material: fecal sample | place: Denmark | collected 2008
ATGCATATTAAGTTGACGTCCGATTGCCTGTGTCTTTTAATATTGGTGACCCATCCGCGATTCGAACGCGGGACACCATGATTAAAAGTCATGTGCTCTACCGACTGAGCTAATGGGTCATGGTTGGCAGGGGTAGCAGGATTTGAACCTACGAGATGTCAGAGTCAAAGTCTGATGCCTTACCGCTTGGCTATACCCCTACAAATAATGGGGTGAGCTATGGGAATCGAACCCATGACCTCCAGAGTCACAATCTGGCACTCTAACCAGCTGAGCTAAGCCCACCATAATTGGCGTGCCTGAAGGGATTCGAACCCCCGACAAACGGCTTAGAAGGCCGTTGCTCTATCCTGCTGAGCTACAGGCACAGGCAAACTTGTAGTTTGGAGCGGGTGATGGGAATCGGACCCACGCAGCCAGCTTGGAAGGCTGGTATTCTACCATTGAACTACACCCGCGCTTCAACAGCCTACTCATTATACTTCATATGGCGAAAAGTGTCAACTTTTTTACCGCCATTTTTTACATTTTTTTTGATTTTTTTTTGACGATTTTTCCGCATGATTGCGCAACGACAAAACATTCTGGCAGTTCAATCAAAATGCGTGTTTCTGCCGCCACCGCATACTGTAATAAGACAATTTACAGCCATGCGGCAAGTTGAAAAAAATCCTGCTACATCCACAGCGCGGAGCACTTCGACGCGTGCTTTTACAGCACACCGCGGTTGTACAACATTACAAGCAAGTCCTGCGTGTCGCTGAAACTTACAATAATCTTTATTATTTCGCCGTCGTTATCTTTTTGGTCAGTATCTTCGCTTTGCCCCGGCTTGTAGTAACTGTCGCTGCCCGTCTGCTTGTTAAACTTCAGATACAGGTCGTTGAACCAGTCGCCGATGTCGCCGACAAGCGTAAACTGAGACCATAGTTTGTTGTAGTTGGAGCGTTCCGCAAGTATGCCCCTGTCGATACTTGCCGACAGCAATTTAACCGCGTCGTTTGTGTCAGGGTACATGCCCACAAGGCTTATTGCCGAGTTCAATACCTTCATCAGCGCACTGTATCTGAGATAAGGTTTGCTGCTTGTAAGAAGCAGGTAACTTGCCACCAAGTTGGCTTCGTTTTCACGCATAACGCCCTTGCCGTGCGCCATTTCGTGTGCCATCGTATGCGGAAGGTTGAAGTTCTGTTCAACGCCGTTTATGTTGGCTTCTCCCGTCGGGGCAAAAAACACACCCACGATGTGCATTTCGCTCATTATGCGACTGTTCACAATCTTTTTGACCGCAGGGACGTAACTTGAAAAATACCCCTCGTACAGCGGCTCGTCAAGTCGTTTGTACTCTTCAACCAGGTCTGCGCGTATCTCGGCAATACTCGGCAAAACAATGTTGCCGTTTTCGTCGTGTTCCGTTGCTCTGTACGCCTCGTTTGTAGCCTTAACGATGTTTGCAGCCATGTCTATTGCCTGCTCGCGAGTAAACGATTCGGGGTTCTGGCGGCTGTACACCGCCTTGGGTAAGGGCGCACGGTCGTAAGCTAAAGACGCACTTGTCGTGTACACGCTGAGGAACGCAAAGGCAAAAATGCCTACGGACAGCAGCAGCGAAAACACGCGCACAAACTTCTTTTTGCAAAGCGCGACTATGATAAATACAACCGCGCATATTGCGGCAAGAATCGCCACAATCAGAAACAATTCGTAAATGCTGCACGGAATCCACGAAAACAGCGTGCCGAACACCGCTACCCAGGCGCGCGAAACCGTCCTTGTAAAGGCTTCGGCGATTTGCTCGTTTCCGCGCAGAATGCACAAAAACATAAACACAAGCGCAAGGCTTACAAAGACTACTATTTTGCGTATAAGACGGCGTTTAACGTCGTCGGCTGTACGTGTGCGTTGCTTCGATTGTTTCATTGTCTTTTTTTGTGAATGAATGTTAAATGTCGTTTGTTCGGTTGTCGTTTTGTTACAATTTTTTCATTACAAGATGTAATAAAAGACGAAAGGAATACTTCCGCCGGATTGCTCGCACGCGCAACGAACCCTTTTATTGCTTAAAAGGCAGCGACATTTTCCGCGCGACGTTTTTATCCGAGTTAACTGAAAAGTTCGAATTTCTTCTGCAAAAAGTCGTCCAGCCGCTCGATGTAGGTAATCACGTCCTTGGGGTTGGCGGCACGTTCGATACGGTTTTGTTCGACGGAAATGCGCTTGCTTATGGCGTTGGTTCCGCATGCGATAATGTCGGAAATCTCTTCCATAATGTCGATGTTGTACAGACACGGCTTGCCGGGCTTAGTAAAACCGACGTTTTCAAGGTTGTCCGACATGTACTTTTGTCTGTACATATAGTACGGAATGTATCCTGCGGCGTACAGTGCGGCATGGGCAAATTCCACCATTTTCGCGACGGGACTTTGTCCTTGCGCAAAGTTTTGTTCCTTGAGAGCACTGCCGTGTTTAAGCGCGAGCGTGTGCACCGTGATGTTGTCCGCGCCGCACGCAACAGCACATTCCACGCTGTGACAAAACATTTCGTAAGTTTCGCCGGGCAGCCCTGCAATCAGGTCCATGTTGATCGCGAAGTTGTACTTGCGCGCAAGGTTGTACTTGTCGTAGATGTCGGCAACGGTATGTCTGCGCCCGATTGTATCCAGCACCGACTGATTGAATGTCTGCGGATTGATGGATATACGGTTTACACCATGCGCCGCCAGTACGTCCAGTTTGTCCTTGTCTATCGTGTCGGGGCGACCTGCCTCAACGGTATATTCCGTAGGCGTGATGTCGATGACGGACAAAATCTCGTCAAGTTGCGCCGCCGAAAGCGACGTAGGCGTGCCACCGCCGAAGTACACATTGCGAAGCGTAATGTCCTTGTCCTCGGCAAACTTCAGCGTTACGGCAAGTTCCCTTTTAAGTTCCGCAACATAAGGCAAAACGTATTTTTTCATTTTGCCGATTTCGCCGCTTGTAAAACTGCAGTAACTGCATCTGCTTACGCAAAAAGGTATACCCACGTACATGTCGGCGGTATTTGCGCGGTAACCGTACAAATCGCCCTGCTCGGCAAGAATATCGGCGACAAGATTTGTCTTTTGTTCCGACACATCCAGTAGTCCCCTGAAAGTTTGTTGCCAATCTTGTCCTTCCGCCGCAAGTTGCCGCGCAAGTTTGGTAGGACGAATGCCCGTAAGGCTGCCCCAGGGCATGTGTTTGCCGGTAACTTTTACAAGCAAATCATACATGCAAACCTTTGCAAAACGTTTGCGAAGACGCACCTGCTGAAGTTCGTCAAGACCTGCCGTGTCCACTTCGGTTTGCGCAACTCGTGCAAAAAAAGTTGATACGTATTTGAATTTTGTGTCATCGATGTACTCTACAAGAGTGATGTCACCGCTTCCGTCATCGCTTAAAACAACGCCGTCCAGAAACAGTTTGACTACGTCATGCACTTCCGTCGGATAAATAAAGTTAGTGTACAGTTTCATTTCAGATACACGTTGTGTTCCTTTTCAAATTGCAGCGTTGTCTGACCGCCGTGACCGGGCAACACAATGTAGTTTTTGCCAAGAAGTTTGATTTTGTTCAGCGAGCCGCGCATAAGATACGGGTTGCTTTCGGCAAAGTCCGTGCGTCCCACGCTGCGTGCCATAAGAGTGTCGCCGCTCAGCATGTAGTCTTCAACAAGAAATACCACGCTACCCGTCGTATGTCCCGGCGTTTCCAGCACATAAAAGCGCATTCCGGCAATCGTCAGTTCCCCCTCGGCAAGGTTGTCGGTCGGGTAGCAGTTGTCGCAAACTACTCCCCACGGATTGTTTGCAGCGTTGTGTGCAAGGTAAAGGTCGCTACGATGAATATACACAGGCACGTCGGCGTTAAGCCGGCTAAGCAGCTGATTTACGCCGCCACAGTGGTCGAAGTGTCCGTGCGTAAGAAGTACCGCAGTAAGGGTCAAACCGTTGTTTGCAAGGTATTTGATTACGTCCTCGCATCCGAAAGGAGGATCGACAACAACGGCATTTGTCCCCTCGGACACCACTATGCAGTTGGTGGGCATTACGCCCTGAGAAATAACTTTTATTTTAACCATGAGTACGATACACGTTGATAACGGCAGGTATGGTAAGCATCTTTTTCATAAGTTGCGCAACCTGATCGTGGTTGGTAATTTCGACAGACACCGTAGCGACTGCATTGCCCTTTTTGTCCTTACGGGCATTGATACCCACCATCGGCAGACCTTCGTTGACAATAGCCTTGGTGATTTCCGCAAAAATGTCGCCCTTGTCATCGGCAATAATCTCGATTGTAGCCACAAACGTTGCCGACGCACCCTCGGTCTGCACCCAGTTTGCCTCGACAATACGTTCCTTTTCCATGCCTTTTACCGACGGGCAATCGGCACGGTGCACGCAAATGCCACGACCGCGCGAAATGTAACCTACAATGTCGTCCCCGGGTACCGGCGAACAGCACTTGGCGAAACGTACCAGCAGGTCGTCCATACCTTTCACCACCACGGCATTTTCACGCGAGGAGCCGTTTTTGCGCTTGCGATCGTTTTGTTGCTTGCGGAAGCGTTCCTGCAGTTGCTTGTTACCAGCAATCAGCTTGCTCATGACTGCGCTGAGCCCTATGCTTCCGTAACCTACCGCGGCGTACATTTCGTCGATGTCGTTGAACATGTAACGTTCGCATGCGGCGGCAATTGCGTCAGGGGTAAGCAAATCCGACGGCAGGAATCCGCGGTGTTTACAGTCGCGTTCCACCATGGATTTTCCGGTGCGGATGTATTCTTCTTTAAGCTCGCGCTTGAAAAACTGTCTGATTTTTGCCTTTGCCGACGGCGTTGTGGCGATTTTTATCCAGTCGCGTGACGGCCCCTTTGCATTGGGGTTGGTAAGGACTTCCACCGTGTCACCGGTGTTCAGCGGCGTGCTGAGCGGTACTATTTTGTTGTTTACCTTTACGCCTACGCACTTGTTGCCCACCTGGCTGTGTATCGCGTAGGCAAAGTCGAGTGCGTTTGCACCTGCCGACAGAACCTTTACGTCGCCGTTTGGGGTAAACACGTACACTTCGTTGGTGTTGCTGATATCCTTGCGTATGAGGTCAAGAAATTCCTTGCTGTCGCGGAAATCGTCGTTGTAACTAAGCACTTCCTTGACCCAGCGCAGTTTGTCGTCCATCGACGTCACGCCGGCAATTCCTTCCTTATACTTCCAGTGCGCCGCGATACCATATTCAGCCACTTTGTGCATTTCGTGGGTACGGATCTGCACTTCGATGGGGTAACTGTGCCCCTCAAACTCGATAAACACCGTCGTATGCAACGATTGGTACAGGTTGGGCTTGGGGACGGCGATGTAGTCCTTGAAGCGGCCGGGCATCGGCTTCCACTTTGCGTGGATTGCGCCCAGCACGGCGTAGCAGTCCTTTATCGAATCGACAATCACGCGCACCGCCGTCAGGTCGTATATCTGGTCCAGCGTTTTGTGCTGTTTCTGCATCTTGCGGTAAATGCTGTACAGGTGCTTGACGCGACCGTAAATATCAAAGTCTTCTATGCCTGCTTTGGCAAGTTCGACGCGCACCTGCCCGATAAAGTCGTTTACTATTTCGTCACGTTCCTGCTTTTTGAGGGCGATACCTTCGGCAATACCGAAGTATGCGTCGGGATCGAGATACTTAAGGCACAGGTCTTCCAGCTCGCACTTGATTTGCGACATACCGAGTCTGCCTGCAATCGGCGCGAAGATTTCCAATGTTTCCTTTGCAGTGCGCTGTTGCTTTTCGGGAATCATGTATTGCAGACTGCGCATGTTGTGCAGGCGGTCAGACAGTTTGATAAGCATAACGCGGATGTCCTTTGCCATTGCAAAAAACATCTTGCGCATATTTTCCGCTTGTTCCTCTTCCTTGTCGTGGAAGGTGATTTTTTCCAATTTGGTTACGCCCGCGACAAGGTCGGCAATTTCGTCGCCGAAACGCTTACGTAAGTCCTCGTCGGTTACGTAGGTGTCCTCTACCGTGTCGTGCAAAAGGGCGGCGCAAATTGTGGACACGTCCATACCGAGGTCGATAAGGGTGTCCGCAACAATCGTCGGGTGGGTAATGTACGGGCGACCGCTGGCACGAAATTGCCCTTGGTGCGCCTTGTTTGCCACCTCGAAAGCGTCATTTATTTTGTTTACGTCTGCCGCATGGTAGTAATGCTTAACCTTACTTAAAAAGTTTTGTATCGTAACCTCGGCAGGTTCCTTTTCCGTATACATGTTTTTCTCCGTTAAACTACAAAAAGCGCGTGGCAAGTTTGCCCGTCATTCTTCGCTCTTCATCAGTCTGTAAATTTCCGAATCGTCCAGTTCGGCACGAGCACCGTTGTTGAACAGGACCGTGTATTGATCGACAATTTCAACAAGTCCCAACTGCCCGAACACACGCAACGCCGCAACGTATTGCGGATAGGTGATTTTGCCGAGAAGTTGCTTGTCGTACACGCTTTTTATGCTGTCGTAATCGCCCTTTTTGCGAAGAGCGGAATATGCGCTTGTGCATACGTTGCGCGTAAGACCGACTGTGTACAAATCCTTGTTGGCGGGTTCCGTCTGTACAAATGCAGTGCCGTCGGGAACGGCAAGGTGCGCCGAAAAACCGTGGCAATACACCACCTTTTCAAAGCCCGAGTAGTCGTAATCGGGCAGCGGCGAAATTACAGCCACGTGAGAATTGTCGGCATTTTTGAAAAATATATCCACGGCGTAATCCTGCAAACAGAGTTTGTCGACGTTTGCAAGGTAAGTTTCGTAGTCGTCAAACACCACACAGACGGAATTTGCTCCGTCCGCCGCGACTTTGTCGAAAGTTACGTCGGCGGCTTTGTCGCAAACGCAGTTTTTGACAAAATTGAGTTTGTAAAAGTCGTCGAAGCATACGCTGTTGACAAGAGTCATGTCTTCGACGATGCCCGTCACGTTGTGCGTGTAACTGTCCATGTCCACACCGCACACAAGGTCAACGTTCGCGCCGTGCTTGATGTAGGGCGCAAGTACGCCGTACTTGAAAAAGCCCTTTACTTCCAGTCCGCTTGCGAGAGTCACAGAAAGGTGCGCGCCGTCCTTGCCGAAACTGTTGGCAAACTTTACCGAATCGCGCACGCGGCACAAAATCTTGTCCTGCGGCAACATCGGTTGCAAAAAATTCTGCAGTTTGTACACTTCCTGCACCGTCGCGTCGTCGCCGATTTCCACGTCGTAGTAAACGTTTTTGACAAACACGTCTTCGGGCAGTTCACAAAAGACAGCGGACAATGCCTTGCCGAGCGCGTCGACGTTTTCTTTTGCCACGGTAAAGCCGACGGAGGCCTTGTGTCCGCCGAACTTGACAAGCAAATCTTTGCACCGACGGAAGGCGTCAAACAAATCCACTTCGTCTATACCACGTGCCGAGCCGACGTAGTTGTCGCCGTCGTCTGTCATAACAACGGCAGGCACGTAATACTTTTCCTTGTATTTTGCCGCGGCAATGCCCAGTAGTCCGTGCTGCCACTTGTTGCCCGCAAGATACACGATGCGCTGTTTATGCACCTCTTCGGGGTCAATCATTTTGTCCGCTTCGGCAACGATGTCGTCAAGGTATTCCTTGCGTGTGTCGTTCATGGCAAGCAGTTTTTCGCATGAAGCTGTGTCAACCTTGTCACGCATAAGAAGCAATTCCAGCGCTGCATACGGGTCGCCTATGCGCCCTGCGGCGTTGATTTTTGGCACAATGCGCATGGCAATGTCCGTTGAAGTGAGAGTTTGCGGACATTTGCTCAGTTCGCCGAGTTTGCGCAGTCCCTTGTGGTTCCAGTTGGCGATGGCACTTTTGACAATGGCGCGGTTTTCGTCCTGCATCGGCATGATATCGCCGATTGTGCCGATTGAAGCCAGGTCTACATACCGCATTGCCGTTTGTCTGTCCGTCAGTGCCTCGACAAGTTTCCAGGCAACGCCGCTACCGGACAGGTAGGCAAACGGATAGCCGATTTTTGGGTTTACGCAAATGCAGTCGGGAAGTTGTTCCGGCAGTTCGTGGTGGTCGGTAACAATCACTTCCACACCCAGTTCGTCCCTTATGCGCGCAACCTCGTCGGCGTTGCTGATACCGCAGTCCACCGTAATTACAAGGTCGTAAAAGTGTTTGCCAAACGCATTGATTACCGCGTCGGCGTGCAAGCCGTAGCCTTCGTCGCGCGTCGGAATCAGCACTGTGTTAAAGATACCGTTATCGGAAAAATACAACGAAAGCAATGCCGAAGCAGACAAACCGTCGGCATCATAGTCGCCGCAGATAAGCACACTGCCGTCGTTTTCCATGCAAAGCCGTATAAGTTCCGCAGCCTCGGTCATGTTGGTCATTTCTTCGGAAGCGTGGAAACAAAGTTTGTCGCCGAAATACTCGTCGTAGTTGTCCTCGGTAACGCCTCGGGAAGCAACCACCGCCGCCATCGCAGGCGAAAACCCTTTGCCTTGCAAAAATTCCGTATTATTCGGTTGTGTACGTCTGACGTATTTTTCCTTCATTTTACTCAACTCGCGGGATGTCGGATTTTCCCTTTGGTCAGTGAAAAGGCAAAATCCGCAAAAAACATTAAAAGCCTTCTAATTGTTTAGAAGGCTTTTTGTAAAAACTGAATATGCTATTACTTGCTTGCGCCTTCGATAAAGGGAGCAACAACCTTTACGAACAGACGGTTGAGACCGAATGTCGCAATGAAACTCAACACAGCCAAGTACAGGAAGATGTTGCCGAAAGGTGCCGTAACAAGCGTGGGGATAAGCCACATAATGGCGCCCAACACTACCGCCACGGCGTGTACAATAAGGTTGAGTTTGTTGGTGTCTGCGTAACCGCGATGGCATGCGCTGGCAAATGTCTTTTCACTTGCGTAACCGTGTATAGCGGCAAACTGCGTGTAGGTGAAGTAGAACATCAGAGCGTAACCGCACAGAAGTCCCACAAGAGACGCCGTGTTGAACACCTGACCGCCCGCAAGACCTACGACAATTACAAACACAACAAGAACGATAAGTTGCGAGTAGATGCCTGCAATACCCAGAGCCTTGAATTTGGCAAGAAGCACTATCCAACCGATAACGACAACTGCCGCAAAGGCGCACGCTACGATAAGTCCTACGATGCCGGTATGAGTAACGGTGTCGTCAAGGCTGAGTGTTCCGCCCAATGCGCCGCTGTTGAGGTAACCTACATAAAGGTTGCTTTGAGCCTGAGATTGCGCATACAACTGAATCTGACTGTTGCTTGCTTTGTAGCAGTATGTGGACAAAGATTCGTCAAGAGCAACGTAGTAAGCGGTACCCGTGCTGAGAGCGGAAGCCGCCTTTGTTCCTTCGTCGTTGAGGGTGATTTCCACGATAAAGTAGGTGTTTGTACCGCTTGCGTATGTGCGAGCCTTCACACTTTTGAAGTGACCGTCTTTTACTACAACTGCCGAAGAACTGTACTTTGCGGAACTGTTGTTATTGTTGCTTACTACCGTGTTGAGAATTTCCACCTTGCCTACTGCGGTAACATTGCCGAGAACGGTTTCCGCAGAAGTTTTTTCGCTGTTGGCTGTCTTGGGTACGGTAAGGGTAAGCGTGTCGCCGTTTACGGAAATCGGGCAAGCATAGTAACCGTAAATATTGTCGAGTCTTTTACCGATTTGCTTGACAACGGTATCGGAAGTTACGTCTTTGTCAAGACGAAGCGTGTAAGTGCCTTCTACGGTGTCTGTATAAAGACTGCTTGTCTGGATAAGACTAAGCGGTGAATGATATTGTTTGTAACCGTCCTGACCGTAGGAAATGGTCACGGGATAAACTGCAAAAAATGCGATTGCCAGTACAATTACCGCCACAATTACCAAAACTATGGCGGATGCCTTCTTACTCATCTATGGAGCCTCCTTGTCTTTGCCTAAGGCGTGAGCCTAAATTAACTACTCTATTATAAAGGTATATCGTCAATTAGTCAATTATTTTTCCCGATTTTTACTCGCAAAGGCACAAAAAGACAACTAAAAAGAGCCAACTACAAGGGTTGACTCGCAAAATTTACTTCAATATCGGGTGCGTTGCGTTTATCCGCAGCGTAGCTACGCTCGTTTACTTCTGATAAGAGCGGCAATTACTGCCGCTGCAACCGCAATCACAAGGTCCAGCATTACGTGACCAAAATCGAAACTTCCGCCTGCAATAAGCGAGCAAACGGTACTTGCAATGCAAAAAACCACCGCCACAAGCAATGCCTTCGGTACATACGCGCCGCCCTGCACGGCAATAAGCACAGCCGCAAATACAGCCGCCACCTTTACCGCCTGACCGACAATATTAAGCGTTGTTTGCGACAAATTGAACCACTTGGCAAACAGCGCGGTTACAAGTACCGCCACGGTGCAGATTACAAAAGCAAGCAAGCCGCCCTTTACGCCGCCAAGGACAACGGATTTCTTTTCAGCCAAAACAAAACCTCCGAACAATGTAAGTTTATTCGGAGGTTTGTCGTGTTAGACTATTAAATTACTTAATTTCGTCGGTTTCGTCGTTTGCCGCCTTTTCTTCGGCTACCGCTTCGGCACTTCCCGGAGCGGGGGCAATGCTGTGGATTGCCTGACGAAGCAACTTCATTGTGGTTTTGCTGCCGTCAACGCCCGTTTCGATCCACACGTTCTGGTCATCCAGTTGAACTACTTCGCCGACGATACCGCCGATGGAAGTAATTACGCAGCCGACCTTTAGTTTGCTCATCATTTCTTCCTGAGCTTTCTTTTGCTTGCGTTGCGGAATGATCATCATCAGCACCATACCGACGATAAGCACAGCAAACATGACAATCATAACCCAATTATTCGCGCCGCCGGCAGATCCTGAACTGCCACCGCTTGCGCCATCGGACAAAAAGTTTAACAAATCAAGCATATTTGTACTCCTTCAGATTTTTCGGTCTGTTTAACAAACATTGACCGAGATTGGTTTAATTATACACTACTTTTCACCTTTACGCAACAAGTTTGACACAAAATAACATTCAACATTGTTTAAGGTTTTGAACAGCAACGTAATTTACGCAACAGACTGCAATGTGCCTGATGATATGCGAAACGTTACGCACGCACACATGTATTTACTGACAACGCGCACAGATGCAAGCCTGAGTGTGCAAAAAACATTGCATTTGCAAACGCTGCGAAACCGATCAGATCGTTTACTTGTTGTAGTACTTGGCGTAAAATTCCTGCTTGTAGTCGGCAAATCGGTCCTCGAAGATAGCTTTGCGGGCGTCCTTGACCACTTTGAGCAAGAATGTAATGTTGTGTATGCTAAGCAACTCCGCAGCAAGTATTTCGTTGCAGTTGATAAGGTGTCTGAGGTACGCCTTTGTAAAGTTTTTGCAGCAGTAACAGTCGCATTCGTCGTCAAGCGGCGAAAAATCCGCCTTGTATGCGCCGTTGCGGACAACCACCTTGCCGTGACTTGTCAATGCCGTTCCGTTGCGAGCGATACGGGTAGGCAGCACGCAGTCGCACATGTCGATTCCGCGTTCGATGCCTTCAAGCAGGTAATCCGGCGTGCCGACGCCCATAAGATAGCGAGGCATGTTTTCCGGCAGATACGGACGGATGACGTCCAGCATGTTGTACATTACGACACTCGGCTCACCGACGGAAAGTCCCCCTACGGCAATACCACACTCGGCGTACTGCGAAGCAAATTTTGCCGACTCTGTACGCAAGTCTTCAAACATGTTGCCCTGCACGATGGGAAACAGCATTTGTTTGCCGTTGGTGTGCGCGTGTGCGCATCTGTCCAACCATTTGTGGGTGCGATTCATTGCACTCCGTGCGTAGCTTTTGTCACATCCGTAAGTGCTGCACTCGTCAAAAGCCATGATGATGTCTGCGCCGAGGTCGTGTTCCGTTTCCATTACCGATTCCGGAGTAAAAATGTGTTTACTTCCGTCAATATGTGACGAAAAAACGACACCGTTGTCGGAAATTTTGCGCAAATCGCCCAGGCTGAACACCTGAAAACCGCCGCTGTCGGTAAGTATCGGACGGTCCCAGTTCATGAATTTGTGCAAGCCGCCTGCTTCGGCAACCAGTTTGCTGCCCGGTCGCAGATACAGGTGGTAGGTGTTGCTGAGTATTATTTGCGCGCCAATTTCCTTAAGGGTGCTGGGTAGCAGCGACTTGACGGTAGCGCATGTGCCGACAGGCATAAAAATAGGCGTTTCGATGTCGCCGTGTGGGGTGTGAAACACGCCTGCGCGCGCCCCCGTATGTTTGTCTACATGTTGTAATTCGTAACTAAATTCCATTGGTAAAAACCTTCTTTTGCTTGGCAAAACCCCGTGGTTAATAAGATTGTCCAGAGATGACGTTAACCCTACTCTCGGGCATTTGTCCGTATTCTCTTTGCATTGCTTTGACGGAAACGAAGCATTGTTTTCCAAATTTGCAAGCGTCGACGCCCACAACCAATCTGCGGTAAGCGGCGGCTTTGTGCACCGTATTTTCCTTCGATTTTCATATTCTGCCCGCTTCGACAAAATACAACAATCCGTCAGTCAACCGCTTAGTTATTCGATAAACATAGCGTCGCCGAACGAGAAAAAGCGGTAACGCTCCTCAACCGCAACTTTGTACACCTCAAGTATTTCCTCGCGGCTGCAAAGTGCCGACACAAGCATGATAAGGGTACTTTCCGGCAGGTGAAAATTAGTGATAAGCGCGTCCACCATTTTGTATTTGTACGGCGGATAGATAAAAATGTCGGTATTTCCGCTGCCCGCAACAATGTGTCCGGGGCGGTCGGCTGCGCTTTCCAACGTGCGTACGCTTGTGGTACCCACACAAATTACCCTGCGCCCTTCGGCTTTGGCGGCGTTAATCTCGTTTGCCGCTTGCTCGCTGACGCTGTAAAACTCGCTGTGCATATGGTGTTTTGTCACGTCGTCCACCTTGACGGGGCGGAAGGTGCCAAGCCCCACGTGCAACAAAACTTCCACAAAAATTACGCCCTTTGCCTTAAGTTTGTCGATAAGTTCCTTTGTAAAATGCAAGCCTGCCGTAGGCGCGGCAGCACTGCCGTCGATTTTGCTGTAGACGGTGTTGTAGCGCGTTTTGTCCGTTAATTTTTCCTTGATGTAGGGTGGCAAAGGCATTTCGCCGACGCGCGACAAAATGTCCTCAAACACGCCGTCGAAGTGAAATTCCACAATGCGGCTGCCGTCCTCGCCGACCGATTCCACAGTGGCGGTCAGGTCGTCGGAGAAGCGGAATTCGGCTCCGGGCTTTGCAATGCGACCGGGCTTAAGTATTACTTCCCAATGCGTAAGGTCAAGGCGTTTAAGCAGAAGAAATTCTACGTGTCCGCCTGTCGGAATTTTTGTACCGTAAATACGCGCCGGCAACACCTTTGTATTGTTGACAACAAGTACGTCACCTGCGTGCAGATAGTCCACAATGTCGTAAAAATGCTTATGCGTTATGCTTTTTTGCTTACGATCGTACACAAGTAGCCTGCTACTGTCGCGAGGTTCCACAGGCGTTTGTGCAATCAGTTCCTGCGGTAAATCATAGTAAAAATCACTTGTTTTCATCAGTCCTCGTCCGCCTCGATACTGTCGTCGTAAATTGACAGCATTTCCATGCGTTCCTTACTTATTTTGCGTCCAAGATGTTTGTAGGCGTTGGGCATACAGATACGTCCGCGCGGTGTGCGTGCGACAAAACCCAGTTGCAACAGGTACGGTTCGTACACGTCCTCGATTGTGGTCGAGTCTTCGCCCGTTGCCGATGCAAGTGTATCCAGCCCGACGGGACCGCCGCTGAATTTGTCGATAATCGTGGTAAGAATGTTTTTGTCCACGCTGTCCAAGCCCAGTTCGTCCACTTCCATCACTTTCATTGCGTGCGCCACCACCATGTCGGTAATTTTGCCGTCGCCAAGGACGTCGGCGAAGTCGCGCACACGTTTAAGCAATCTGTTTGCAATACGCGGCGTACCGCGGCTGCGACGTGCGATTTCGTAACAGGCGTGTTCGTCGATTTCCGAACCGAGTTTTTTTGCCGAGTGTTTTACAATCAGTTGCAGGTGCTCGGGGCTGTACAGGTTAAGGCGCATCTGCACGCCGAAACGATCGCGCAGGGGCGCGGCAAGGTTACCTGCCTTGGTGGTTGCACCGATAAGCGTAAACTTTTCCAACTTGATGTTGACGCTTGTAGCCGACGGACCCTTGCCCACCACAAAGTCAAGGCGGTAGTCTTCCATTGCAGGATACAGAATTTCCTCAAGGCTGTTGTTAAGACGGTGAATTTCGTCGATAAACAGCACTTCACCGGGCTTAAGTTTGGACAAAATCGCCGACAAATCGAATTTGCTGGGAATTGCCGAACCGCTTGTAACGGTGATGGGCACGCCCATTTCGTTGGCGATGATGTGCGCAAGGGTGGTTTTGCCAAGTCCCGGGGGACCGTACAGCAAAACGTGGTCAAGGCTTTCGCCGCGTGCAAGGGCAGCCTTGATGTAAATGCGCATATTTTCCTTCACTTTGTCCTGTCCGACGTAGTCGTCAAGGGTTTTGGGACGAAGAATATTTTCCGTGTCACGCTCGTTTTCCGTAAGCGTGCTTGTAAAAAATTGATTTTCCATTTTTGTTTACCGATTGATACCGTTATTTACCGCAAGCGCAAACTACATTCTGAAAGACATGTTGACGATTTCTTCCGTGGAGGTTGCGCCCAGTTTGACCACCGCTTTGACGAGTTTTTCCGCGTCCGACGGCGTTTTGCCCAACGAACACAAAATAGCCACCGCTTTTTGAGCGTCAGGCGACAATTCGTCGGTCTTTTCCGTCGCGAAGTCGAAACTTTGCTGACCCGCGCCGATGTACACGCTGTCAACGACCACTTTTTCGCGAAGTTCCAGCACTATGCGCTCGGCGGTCTTTTTGCCCAGTCCCTTAACCTTGGTAAGGGTGCGCGTGTCACCGCTGAAAATTGCCGCGGCAAGGTTGTTGCAATCCATGCCCGACAGTACGCCGATTGCCACCTTGGGACCCACCCCGGAAACGGAGGTCAACAGCAAAAACATATTTCTCTCTTCAACCGTCGCAAAGCCGTACAGACAAATGTCGTCCTCTTTGACCTGCATAAAGGTGTACAACTTCTGTCTGGTGCCGATGTTGCATGCGGCAACTGTATACGCGCTTGCGTTAAGGCAAAAGCCTATGCCGTTTACGTCCAGTGTTACCGTTTGCGCGTCTTTGTCGGCAATTTCGCCGTAAATATAATTGAACATAATGTTTTCCTTTTAAGATAAGGGTCTATCTGATGTAAAATTTGTCGGTAAAACCGCCCGTCTGTATGTGGGTCAGCGCAACGGCAATTGCATCGGCAGCGTCGTCGGGCTTCGGCACGGACGACAAACCGAGGTACACCTTTACCATTTGCTGAATTTGTTTTTTGTCGGCGCGGCCGTAACCGGTCATTGCCTGCTTGATCTGAAGCGGCGTGTATTCGTACAACCGTCCACAGCTATGAATTGCGGCAAGCAGCAGCACGCCCCTTGCGTGGGCGACATTGATACCCGTCGTAATGTTGGTGTTGAAAAACAACTCTTCGACGGCAATTTCGTCGGGCTTGTAAGTTTCGATAAGTTTCGTCACACCTTCGTAAATGAGCGCGAGCCTGACGGGGAAAGATTCGTCTTTCGGAGTGGTAATCACGCCGTAATCCACTATTTTTTTGTTGTTGACCCCGTCGTAGTCCATCACGCCGTATCCGACGATTGCAAGTCCCGGGTCAAATCCGATTACACGTTTCACGTTGTCCTCTTGCGTAATTTTACTGCTTTTTTGCCGCGCCTCCAAGGAATAAATGACAGCGGCGAACGGCTGAATATGCCGATAATTATACTACGGCAATTATAAACTATATAATAAACTAATTTATGTCAAAAGTCAAGTACAAGCGGTTTGCTTACTTTAATTGAAAATGGAAAAATAGAAATGATTTTCCCGGTACACTGAGCGAATGTCCACACGAAAGAACGGAAAAGGACATCCCCAAGGTTGTTAGTGATGGCAAAATTAACCCTAAGATATAGAATACTTTGAATATTATAAGCCCGTTTCACAATGCTCCGCAATAACAAAATTGAACAAAAGACGTTTATAAGGTGCCCTTCCGTTGGATGTTTCGACTTCGTAACGTAAACGTTGCTTCGCTCAACATGACATAATGTCAAGTGGTTTGTATTGGCAAAAACGATTACAACCTCCAAAAGTAAATCTTACGGCATTGCGCAGCGCAACGAAAAGCGCAAAAAAGGCGGCGACAGAATTGACTGCGCCACCGATTTTTGCAAACAATAAATTACTCTTCGTCGTCCGGAAGTTGAACGTTGTGGAAGACTTCCTGCACGTCGTCGTTGTCCTCAAGCACTTCAAGCATGCGTTGGAATTTGGCGAGATTTTCGCCTTCCAGCGTAACCATGGTCTGAGGCAGCCAACTGAATTCCGCCGAAACAAGGTTGAGTCCCTTTGCCACAACCGCGTCACGAACGCTTGACAGAGCCGAAGGATCGCAGGTGATTTCCACCATGCCTTCTTCTTCAAGGCTTACGTCATCCGCGCCCGCTTCGATAGCAAGTTCAAACGCACCGTCGTCGTCAAGGTTGATGTTGTTTTCCGCAATGACGATACCTCTGCGGTCAAACATGTAACTTACGCAATTGGTCTGACCAAGGCTGCCGCCGTTTTTGTCGAACGCACAACGAACGTCGCCGGCGGTACGGTTTTTGTTGTCGGTAAGGCACTGTACGATTACCGCGCTGCCACCCACGCCGTATCCCTCGTACACGATATCGACGTAGTCAACGGTGCTCAGTTCGCCGCTTGCCTTCTTGATACTGCGCGTAATGTTGTCGTTGGGCATGTTGTTGGCTTTCGCCTTCTGGATGATGTCGTACAACTTGCTGTTGCTGGACGGGTCGCTGCCGCCCGCTTTTACCGCAACCGCAATTTCACGACCAATTTTTGTAAAGATTTTGCTTCTGGCTGCGTCGCCTTTGGCTTTCTTGTTTTTAATGTTGTTCCATTTGCTATGTCCGGACATAGTTTTCCTCCCACTTAGAGTTTTGAACACGCACATCGCATTTTACACTTGTCGCGATGTGCACTGATTGTCTTTTTGGCAAAGAGTTTCGTCGCTATTTGAGGCAATTTTGCCACGATCGGTAACAAAATTCCTTATACGTATCGTTTTTTTTTGTAAATTTTCGCAAAAATCAAAATAGCGGCAACAAGGGTTTTGCGGTTGTTAATTTGACCGCAGCAAGCAATCTTGCGGAATGTTTTTTTCGTCGTTTCGGGCGAACATTCGCAAAAATCAATTGCCTTTTCCTGCAAAAATCTGATACATGACAACGCTGCCCGCGACGGAAGCGTTAAGACTCTCGAAGTCGTTCGCCATCGGAAGTGCGACGGTGATGTCGGCATTACGGCGCGTAAAATCGCTTATTCCGTTACCTTCGTTGCCAACAATCAAGGCGACCTTGCCGTCAAACTTCACGTCAAACACATTCTTTCCGCCCATGTCGGCGCACACTTTCATTACGCCGTCAAGCACGCCGAACACCGCTTCTATGTCGTCCGATTGGTGCAACTTCACGCAAAAATGCGCGCTCATTGCCGAGCGCAACACCTTTGGCGAATACAAGTCCACGCTACCGACGGCATAAACGTCGGTAAAACCGCACGCCGCAGCCGTCCTTATGAGCGTACCCACGTTACCCGGATCCTGCAAACCGTCCAGCACAAGGCTGTTTCCGCAAGGCGCGGCAAGGGGTAGTTCCGCCTGTTCGACCACCGCCAGTATTCCCTGCGTGGTAACCGTGTCGCACAATGTGTCAAAGGCGCGGTCGGCAACAACGTCGGCGTCGGGGTAGCTTGTGGCAAATTTGTCGGCAACCGATTCTTTGACGAAGATATTCGTCACTTTTGCGCCGTGCCGTATGGCATCGGCAACAAGTCGTTCGCCCTCGACGAGGTAACGACCTTCCTTGCGACGATATTTTTTGTCGGCAAGTTTGCGGCAAGCGACAAGTTTGCCATTGTCAAGCGAAGTTATTATCATGTCACTCTTTTACAAAAATAAAGGGTTGACGTTTGTGCGGCTTCAATCCCACACAAACGAAAACCCTTGGTTTAGGCTATTAGTTCAAAGCAGCCTTTGCCTGATCTGCAAGTTTTGTGAAAGTAGCGGCGTCGCTAACTGCGATTTCTGCCAAAGACTTTCTGTTGAGCTCGATATTTGCCAACTTAAGACCGTGCATAAGTTTGCTGTAAGACAAACCGTTTGCGCGTGCAGCGGCGTTGATACGTGCAATCCACAGACTGCGCATATCGCGCTTGCGAAGACGACGACCTACATATGCGTAGTTGCCGCTCTTCATTACGGCTTGACGAGCAATACGATAGTTGGTGGATTTAAGACCAAAGTAACCTTTGGCGGCTCTCAAAATCTTTCTGCGTTTTTTAACGGCGTTTACACCACGTTTAATTCTCATTGTTCAAACCTCCCTTCTTAGTACGGCAACATGCTCTTTACAGTACCGGCTTGCGTCTGATTTACGTAAGCAGTGCTACGAAGGTTGCGTGTTCTCTTTGTTGTCTTTTTGCCGAGTTTGTGGTTCTTGTTGCATTGTGCGCGCTTAACTTTGCCGCTCTTGAGTACGACAAAACGTTTCTTGGATGCGCTATGCGTTTTTTGTTTAGGCATATCTATTCCTCCAAAAGATTTATTACTGATTCAACGGGGCAAGGAACATATAAATGTTTCTGCCTTCCGTAGAGGGCTGTTTTTCTACTTTGCTTACGTCCTTCAGGATTTCGGCAAACTTCTTCATCACTTCGACGCCTTGTGCGGCATAAGCCTGCTGACGACCGCGCATGCGGATGCTTGCCTTCACCTTGTTGCCGTCCTGCAAAAACTTGCGTGCGATGTTGGCTTTGGTGTTGAGGTCGCCGATGTCGATGGTCATGCTGAGCCAGACTTCCTTAATCTCGATGACCTTCTGGTTGCGTCGTATTTCCTTTTCTTTTTTGTTCTGCTCGTACTTGTACTTACTGTAATCCATAACGCGGCACACGGGCGGGTTGCTGTTTGGGCTGATTTTTACAAGGTCAAGCCCTGCATCGTCCGCGATACGTTGAGCCTCGTAGGCTGAAACAATACCTAATTGAGCACCGTCACTACCGATAAGGCGTACTTCTCTATCCCTTATCTGACCGTTGGTTTGAAGTTCTTTGATAATAGTGTCCTCCGCAAACAAAAAAGTGTGGTAGCAAACGTTACCACACATACCGAAAATACGCACAAAAGGCGTAATAAACGTTATTTACAAACCGTCGAACGCAATTGCTCGCGCGGTGAGAAGCGGTAACCTCTGCTTGATTGCTTAGTTATTGTACCACACCCCACCGCACAAGTCAAATGTTTTTTCAAATTATTTTCAAAGTCGCCGATGAATTTTTCAAACGCCCGACCGTGGTTACATATCGCTGGACTTTTCGTCGATTTCCTTAAGCAGTTTTGCAACAAGTTCGTCAACGCTCATGCTGCCGATGTCGCCCTTCTTGCGGTTACGTACCGACACGGTGCCGTTTTCGCGTTCCTTTTCGCCCAAGACAAGCATGTAAGGAATCTTTTGCAGTTGCGCTTCGCGGATACGGTAGCCCATCTTTTCGTTGCGGTCGTCCACTTCGGCGCGGATACCTGCGGCAACCAGTTTGTCGCAAACTTCGTGTGCGTAAGCCGATTGATTTTCCGTAATGGGGACAAGTTCCACCTGAACGGGCGACAGCCACAGGGGGAATGCGCCTGCATAGTGCTCGGTAAGGATTGCGATAAAGCGTTCGATACTGCCGAATACCACGCGGTGAATCATTACGGGGCGGTGCTTTTCGCCGTCCTGTCCTACGTAAGTCAGGTCAAAGCGTTCAGGCATCTGGAAGTCAAGTTGGATTGTGCCGCACTGCCAGGTACGGCCGATACTGTCCTCAAGGTGGAAGTCGATTTTCGGTCCGTAGAATGCGCCGTCGCCTTCGTTGATTTCGTACTCTTTGCCAAGGGCGTTAAGTGCTTTTACAAGGGCGTTGGTTGCGGTTTCCCACTGCTCGTCGGTGCCCATGCTGTCCTCGGGACGGGTGGACAGTTCAAGGTTGTACTTGAAACCGAACACCTTGTAGAATTTGTCGATAAGGCGCACTACGCCTTCGATTTCTTCTTCGATCTGGTCGGGGGTCATAAAGATGTGCGCGTCGTCCTGGGTGAAGCAACGTACACGCATAAGTCCGTGAAGCGCGCCGCTGAGTTCGTGACGGTGAACAAGTCCCAGTTCCGCCATGCGCTCGGGCAGGTCGCGGTAACTGTGGGGCTTACGCTTGTACACCAACATTCCGCCGGGGCAGTTCATGGGTTTGATTGCGTAGTCCTCGTCGTCGATTTTGACAACGTACATGTTGTCTTTGTAGTGGTCCCAGTGACCGCTGCGGTGCCACAATTCCTGGTTGAGGATCATCGGGGTTTTTACTTCTTCGTAGCCTGCCTTGGCATGCTCTTTGCGCCAGAAGTCCTCGAGTGTGTTACGCAAAATCATTCCTTTGGGGAAGAAGAACGGGAAACCGGGACCTTCGTCGAAGATGTCGAACAGGTCAAGTTCCTTGCCCAGTTTGCGGTGGTCACGGCGTTTAGCCTCTTCAAGGCGGGTGACGTACTCGTCAAGTTCCGCTTTCTTTTCAAATGCTGTGCCGTAAATACGGGTCAACATCTTGTTGTGGATGTCGCCGCGCCAATATGCGCCGGCAATGCTGGTAAGTTTGTACACCTTCAGTTTGCCGGTGCTTGCCATGTGGGGTCCGCGGCAAAGGTCTACGTAGTCGCCTTGCGTGTACAGCGACACGGTGGGTACGTCCAGTTCGGACAGAATTTCCACCTTGTAGTTGTCGCCGTGTTGCTTAAAGAATTCGATTGCTTCTTCGCGCGACATTTCGCTGCGGACGATGGGCAGGTCTGCCTTGACGATTTTGTCCATTTCCGCTTCGATACGCGGCAGGTCTTCGGGGGCGATTACCGCTCCTTCGAAGTCGATGTCGTAATAGAAGCCGTTTTTGATGCTGGGGCCGATTGCAAACTTGGCCTGCGGATACAGGTGACTGATTGCCTGCGCCATAAGGTGCGCCGTGCTGTGACGAAGCACTGCCAAGCCCTGTTCGTCCTTGAGTGTGTACACTTTGTAGGCGGCGTCATGGTCGATTACGTGGTTCATGTCCACTTCCACGCCGTCTACTTCGGCGCAAACGGCATTGCGAGCCAAGCCCTGAGAAATGCTTTGAGCAACTTCGAGAGCCGACACGGGGTTTTCAAATTGCTTTACGCTTCCGTCGGGAAGAGTGATGTTTATCATGTGAGTTTCCTCCTGTTTGTTTTTGAAATAATGTTTTTAACGACAGCGATCAGACCTAAATACGCCTGCACAACTGAAAGACGGTTTGTTAATGCTGATTTTTCTTTTGCAAACCATCTGCCGGTATTTTGTCGTTTTGAAAAACGCCGGCTTAGTGCAGTTGCGCATTTTACGGCACGTCGCCATAAAAAAAACGTCCTTACGACGGGTATAAATTACCCGAACATAAGGACGAAAAAATCATTTCCGCGGTTCCACCTTAATTGACGACAAATTGTCGTCCGCTTTGTTTACTTGTTGCGTACAAGCAGACGTATCACGGGTGACGGTGGTAATGACGCAATTTCATCTGCGACGATTGCACCGTCCGCCGCTCTCTGTGAGACTACCTTTGCGTATCGTGTCCGCACCACATGGGTGACTGTTAAGTTGTCTTGATTGTAGTCTTTTTTTACGACGTTGTCAACCGTTTTTCGCAAAAAATCGTGATAGCACGAGAAGAAAAAAGTAAACATTGTCGCACTGACCAAATCGCAACTAAAAAGCAAATTAAAATCACGACGTCGCGAGCCGTGAAGGCAAAGAAAAAAGGAATGATGCCTGTTCATTCCTGTTTCTTTTGCCGCACCGATGCCGCGACACGTAATGGAGCGAATGATGGGAGTCGAACCCACAACCGTAGCTTGGGAAGCTACTGTTTTGCCGCTAAACTACATTCGCATGTCGTGCTGACTTTGCACTATTTCTTTTTGCGTTCGGGGACGTTCTCCACCACGAAATGGTCGAAATCCACCGATTCTACAAAGTCGCGGGGCTTGAACCTCGTGTTGTTGAACAGCACATAGTGATTGAAGTTGATGTAGGTAACCACAGGCGTAGGAATGTCCAGTTTTTCGCAGACCTCACGCAGAGTCGACACAAATTCCTCTTCGTTGCCGATATGTTCATACTCGAACACCAGACTACGAGTAATTTTTTCGCCGCTGACGGTTGTTGCCCACAGTTTCATCAGTTAAACCTCACTAACATTACTATTATATCAAACATTCTCTCTTTTGCAAACCGATTTACATATTTTTTCGCAAGTTTTCTGCCAATTGATCAGATAAAGGAAAAGGAGTCGAACAAAGTCAACTCCTTTATGTTTATCCATAAAAAGTGTGAGAAACACATACCCTTCGATTTCACCTTAAAAATCGGGGCAACAGAACCATTGTAACTGACCTGCAAATCGTATTTGCTAACGACAATTCGTCCCCGAAATAAAATTTGCAAAATCCGTCTTGGTCGGCACGATGTAAACAGCCTTATGAGTAAACAAACCTGCACACCACCGGGAAAGTGACCGCTTGCGGCACGTTTTTCGTGCGGTTACTGCAGGTTTCCTTGTTCGAGCGAATCAATATCTATGCCGTTTTGCTTGCAGAAGTTTGCCCAAAGACAGGGCAAGAAAACGGAGAAGGCTTTCTGAGCACGCTCCCCGTGCGGTTACTGCAGGTTTCCTTGCTCGAGCGAATCAATATCTATGCCGTTTTGCTTGCAGAAGTCGGAGAAGGCTTTCTGAGCACGATAATTCGGGTGGCATCTGCCGGACTCCCAACGATTTACCGTTGCAAATGCTACGCCCAGTTCCTTTGCCATCATTTCCTGACTGAGGTAGAACTTCTTTCTGACATACTTAACCTTGTCCTTAAATTCCATTTCTTGATTCTCCTATAATTATAGTTAATTTTCTATCTCCCGTTCCCACCTGTAAATTGTATCACAATCGTACAAAAATGGCAATAGGTTTACCTAACAATTTTGACAAATAACGACAATTCAAGCAGAATTGTACGTATTTGTCATATCACAGTATTGACAATTAACTTTACGCTTATTACACTCTTCGCAAAAGCAATGTCAAATAGCAATTTTTGACAAACGTATGTTCATTTGTAACGACAGGCAAAATTGTCGTTTTAACAATTCTGTCACAAAATTAACAATACGTTTGTCGTTTTTTACGTCAACATTGTACGTCAAACACGCCGAAAATCACTATCCCGACCACAGCCGAAAGAATGATGAGGAATATCGGGTGGATTTTTTTGCCTTTGATTTTTACCTTGGAAAGAGCGAAAAACGTGGCAAAAATAATCAGCGACACCCAGTTGAATTGACCGAATCCGTCAATCGTCGGCGCGGCAAGTTGAAGATTGGGAAAAACGACCTTTACCACCATTCCCGCGGCAGCCGTAAGTATCAGTCCGACAACAACGGGCTTGATGCCGTACAGCACTCCCTGCACCGCAAAACTGCGTTTGAACCTGGCAAACAACTTTGTTACGACAATTATAATTATAATACTGGGAAGCACTACCGCCACGGTGGAAATCAATGCGCCGAGAAAACTTCCCCAAATGCCAAGCCCCGTAGTTGCGCCGACGTTCATACCTACAAACGTCGCAAGGTTGATGGCGAACGGTCCGGGGGTGGACTCGGCAATGCCGATGAAGTTGTCCAGTTCCTCCACCTTCAGCCAGCCGTGCTTCAGCACGACTTGTTGTGTCATAGGTATCATTGCGTAGCCGCCGCCGATTGTAAACAAACCTATCTTGAAGTATTCCCAAAAGAGTTGCAAATAAGCCATACTATTTGCCCTCCTTGTCGGAAGAGGCGTTCGCATCGTTGTCGACACTCACATCGGTAGCGTTGTCGGTTGTTTGTTGTTCAGCCGTTTGCCGTACGTCGTTTCCTGCCAACGTTTCGCCGTCTGCATTTTTGTTGTCGGCGTTAACCGTCTCGGCAAAGGCTTCGAGGGGCAAAGGTTTACCTTTGGCGCGCAAAATGAGGAACATTACTAAGCCCAGCACGCCGCCGATAATAATAAGGTACACCACGTCAAACCACTCGACGTAAGTCGGTACCACCGTTGCGACAACAAAGGCAACGGCGGCAACAATGTAGTTGTATGCGTCGTGCGGAAGTTGCTTACCCATCTTGACAAAAGCATTGATGATAAGCACCGCCACGCAGGCATTTACACCCTTAAACGCCGCCTTGTACCAACGGTTGCCTTCCAGCGCGGAAATAGCAAAGTACAAAGCCGAAATAATGATAAAACTCGGCAACACAACGCCGAGCGTTGCCACTATCCCACCGATAACGCCGTGCATGCGGTAGCCTACGGACGTAGCCGTGTTGACTGCAATTGCGCCGGGGGTCGATTCGGCAATTACAAGCATGTCCAGCATATCCTGTGAAGTAATCCACTTCTTTTTTTCTGCAAGTTCCTCTTCCATGACGGAAACCATTGCGTAACCGCCGCCGAAAGTGAACGCGCCAATCTTGAAGAACGTGATAAACAAACTCCACAAGGACACGGCAGGTTTTTCTTTCTTTTTCATCTCACACCTTAGTAATAAAATAAAATCTATTTTTATTGCATTGCTACAAAAAAAATATCATGATTTTGCAATGCGCAAACCTACGTACAAAAGAATGCGGGAAGTACATCTGCAAAGTTGTTTGTTCCGCCCGGATTGCCAACGTTAGAACACCGACGACACTTTTGCAAGCAAATCCGTCACGTCGCCGTCACAAAAATCAGGCAGGTAGTCGACCGTCGCCGAAGTCGGGTCTTGCGTAAAGCCGTTGTGCAAACCGACGTTGGCAAAATAGTCGCATGCGGCGTTGTACTCACGCGGATACAGGCGGCGATTGAGTTCAGTGCAAAGGTCGTCGTGACGCGCCACAAAGTACTGCGACATAAGGGACACCATGACGTCTTTATCGAGCGCCGCAAGCCAATCCAGCACGCGTTTGGTGTCCTCAACGTGCCCCGGCAACACGAGATGTCGCACGATAAGTCCGTTTGTGATGTAGCCGTCGGCGTCAAATCTGTTTGTCGGCTGCTGACGTTTCATTTCCGTTATCGCGGCGGTTGCCACGCTGAAGTAATCGGGCGCGTTTGCCATACGAGCGGACAGGCCGGAATCGCAAAACTTGAGGTCGGGCAGATACACGTCCACCAACCCGTCAAGGGCGCGCACCGCTTCGACCGTTTCGTAACTGCTTGTGTTGTACACAACGGGGATTGTAAGCCTGTGCTTGCACAAATTGAGGGCAGCCGCAACTTTGTCGGCAAACTGCGCCGCCGTAACAAGGTTGATGTTGGCAACTCCCGTGTCGCACAAGTGCAGAAACAGGTCGGCAAGTCTATTGACGGAAACGCCGACCCCGTGCGGCTTGACGGTAATGTCGAAGTTCTGACAAAATCTGCAACGAAGATTGCACCCTGCGAAAAATACCGTCCCGCTGCCTTTTGTGCCGGATATCGGCGGCTCTTCCCACATGTGAGGGACAACGCGCGACACAGTAATTTCGGACACGCCGCAAAAGCCCGTTTTGACAGAGCGGTCAATATTACATTTTCTCGGGCAAAGGTTGCAATTCATTGTTTCTCCGTGCGTCGCAAGGCGGCAAAAGCGTTTGCAAGCGTAAAAATGCCACACCGTTCCGACAAGACCTTATTATACATTATTCATTAGACATTGACAAGCAAATACACATCGGCAAAATCCGCACATAAACTTAGCAACGCCGACACGACATGCACCGGCGCGTAAACTGTAATAAAATGTCGGAATTACCGTACAATAGTTAGGCGGAGCAATGTATGTTCGAGCAATTTTTATTGTTTTTGAAACGCCTCTTTTTTGCCACGGGATACTTCAGCAGCGGCAGTTACCCAAAGCCTCTCACCGCCGAGGAAGAAGCCGAATGTCTTGCGCATATGCAACTGGGCAGCCGAAAAGCACGCGAAAAACTGATTTGCCACAATATGCGGCTGGTTGCGCACATTGCGAAAAAATATGCCAAAAACAACGACCTTGAGGACATGATAAGTATCGGTTCGATCGGGCTTATCAAGGGAGTGGAAACATTTTCGGCTGAAAAGGGCGCGAACCTTGCCACATACCTTGCGCGGTGCATCGAAAACGAAATACTGATGAACATACGCGCCAACAAACGCTACCAGAACACCGTTTACCTGCAAAACACTATCGGCGTGGACAACGACGGCAACGAATTTACACTTATGGACGTGCTTGCCGCAGGCGAGGACAGTGTGTTTAAGCAAGCGGAAACAAGCATTCTGCGCACAAGCCTGCTTAAACTGGTACACACGCGCCTGACCGAGCGCGAGCAAAAAATAATACTTATGCGTTACGGCATAGAAGAAGGAGCGACACCGCTGACACAGTTGCAAACGGCGCGCAAGCTCGGCATAAGCCGCAGTTACGTTTCGCGCATAGAAACGCGCGCCCTGGAGAAACTTCGCGAAGCAATGCAGGAAGGTGAGTAGCAACAAAGAACTGCTGCAAATAGTAATTTTAACAAAATGTATGTGGCGGATGGGATAGCAACAAGTGTTAAAACGTCGCTGAAATGTGTTGGGAATACATTCCATGAGTTAAGAAGCCGCCGAAGTTAAGTAATTGTTGTAAGGGGTCCTGGCGAGGAATTACCCTACGTGCGAACGCGTGCTCGCTCGCTTCACTTCGGGCATTGAGGCATAGTGGTAGGTAGCCTACCCAGCCGTGCCCTCGTTCAGATGTCGCTGTAGTGTAACACCTCGCCACCCCTGATTTAGTTGACAAACTGTTTGCAACTTGCTTGCCAACTTCAAGTGTACTAACTTCGGCGGACGTAGTAATATATCAATCGACTAAGCCGTTTGTTTTAACGGCACAGCCATCACAAAGCCTTCGCCCTCGGGGAGAAGGTGTCACGTAGTGACGGATGAGGGGGCAGTAATAAACACCTTATTGTTGTTTCTTAGTATGTCATTGCGAGAAGCCGATTGCAGAACAATCAAGTAAAAGATGTGCTTTTTCTAATCGTGCACGCTCGGGTGCCAATCCCCCGAAAGATTTTCTGTCGTCTAAGATTATTTGTTGTAATGACTGTATTATAAGTGACAAATAAAAAGCCGTTCTCAATCGCCAATACTAAAAAAATACCCACACAGCGCAGCTTCCCCAACCGCCCACCCATCCTGGTCAACGGCGTATTGTTGATTGTGGTTATTAACACAGACTGGTACACTTACAAAATAAAAAGGAAGTCCCTATCTCAAGGAACTTCCTTTAATTCCATTTACACCACGCCCCGAAGTAAGGCGTAGATTGGTGCGGATTGTGGCAACCGGCGACCGAGCGCGACAAAAACACCGCCGCAACCGTCACCGCCCCAAAAAAAGTAAAGTAAAAGCCACAGATTGGTGCAGATTGACATAACAGTGGCGACCCCACGAGGGAAGTGTACTGAGCGTACATGACCCGAGTGCGGTCGCCAACGTAATGTCAAGATGTGCCGATATGTGGCTTTTACTTCACGCGTTCCATGTAATCGCCGGTCCGCGTATCAATACGAATCTTGTCGCCTTCGTTTACAAACATAGGTACCATGATCTGGTAACCGGTTTCAACTTCGGCAGGCTTGGTTGCGTTGGTTGCGGTGTTGCCTGCAACGGCAGGTTCACACTTGACAACTTCAAGCACTACAAAGTTGGGCGGTTCAACGCTGAATGCTTCGCCCTTGAAGAATTTGATGGTTGCTACCATGTTTTCCTTAAGGAATTGAAGCGCGTCTTCTACCTTGTCCTTGTTGAGAGGAACTTGTTCGTAAGTTTCGCTGTCCATAAAGTAGTAAATGTCGCCGTCGGCATACAGATATTCCATATCCTTCTGCTCGATGTGTGCCAACTCGAATTTTTCCGAGGGGTTGAACGTTTCTTCTCTTACGGCACCGGTCATCACGTTTTTGATCTTGGTGCGGACGAATGCTGCGCCCTTGCCCGGCTTAACGTGTTGGAAGTCAACGATTACGTAAACGCCGTTGTTGTAAACGAAGGTTACGCCTTTTCTGAAATCGCCTGCTAAAATCATAAATTTGGTTCCTCCAATAGTATTTCTACAGTATTATAATATTTTTTTCGCTGTTTGTCAAATCCACAACGCCTGTTTCTTTGACAACGAGCAAATCTTCGATACGAACGCCGCCGACGCCCGGCACGTAAATACCCGGTTCACACGTAATCATCTGATTGTTGCCGATTACATTGTCGGTACGCATGCTTCCGTAGGGCGGCTCGTGGATGTCGATACCCAGGCTGTGCCCCGTGCTGTGTGTAAAGTACTGTTCGTAGCCGTTTGCCTTGATTACTTCGCGGCAGAATGCGTCGTACTCGTGCCCGGTCATGCCGCAGTAAGCGTTGGCAATGCCTGCTTTTTGCGCCATAAGCACAACGTTGTAGATGTTGCGCATTTCGGCAGAGGGCTCGCCTACGAAAACGGTACGGGTCATGTCGCTGCAGTAACCGTGATAACGTGCACCAAAGTCCATTGTTACAGCCTCGCCGTTTGCGATTTTCTTTTCGGTCGGGTGGGCGTGAGGTTTGCTGCCGTTTACACCGCTTGCGATGATTGTGTCGAATGCAAGTCCTTCCGCACCGTGCTTTGCCATAAGGTATTCCAGCTCGATACGCACTTCGATTTCCGTCATGCCTGCCTTAAGTACCTTCAACAGATCGGCAAACGCCGCGTCGGTGATACTTTGTGCCTTGGCAATGAGAGCAATCTCTTCGTCGCTTTTTACACTGCGCACTGTGTTGATGTTGTCGCCTACAGGCGTAAGTTTGTACTCGTGAAGAGCCTTTTCGAAATCGAGATACTCCTTGACGGTCAGTTCGGTATCCTCGAAGCCGAGAGTAGTAACCTCATGCGCGGCAAGGGTTTCGGCAAGAGTCTGGTTTGCCGACAAACCGTTGGCAATTTCCACCACCTCAACGCCGTCGGCAACAAGGCTTTGCGCCATTTCGAAGTAACGAGGGTCTGTGATAAACGTAGATTTGTTACCCGGGAAAAGCAACAGGTAACCGAATGTCGAAGCAAAACCCGTAAAATAGAAACGATTCTTCTCACTTACGACAAGTACTGCGTCGACGCCCGAAAGTTGAAACAATTTGTCTGTATTTTTCATACAAAAACCTCCGAAAATACAATAAAAAACACATACGTATGTTTTTTTTACAACATACGAATGAATTTAACGTTTTACGCGGCTGCGGCAATTTACAGCAAATTTTCGTAAATGCGCTTCATTTCGGCGGCATCGGCGCATTGCGTGCCGTCGGACTCACAAATGATTACCGGCGAAAGTTTGTGCTTGACAATCACCTTGGCAAGGGGCAAAAACTCGGGACCGTACACCGTGTCGGCAAAGGTCAGATGACGTACTTCACCTCCCTTACCGTACTCGATTTTGCTGAAGTGAACGTGCATCATGCTTGCGCGCTCGAAACCGAGGTTGTCGATAAGGTGCGTGACAATTCGGTCAAAATCTTCCTCCGTGCGAAGGCTGCCCTGCGTGCGCGCGTTGAGGTGTCCGAAGTCGATTGTCGGAATGAAAAATTCCGCGACTTTGCAAAATTCCGTCACTTCCTCGGTGTCGCCTATCTGATTGATTTTTCCCATGGTTTCGGGACAGAAAATCATGTCGTCAAGACCGTTTGCACGGATAAGACCTGCAAGAATTTCAATGCGTTTTTTTGTAAGTTCCACCGCTTCGGCTCGGGTAAGTTTGCCCACAGTCGACGGGTGAAAAACAATACGCTTGCCGCCGAATACGCGACATTTCTGTGCGCTGGCAAGGACGTAATTGTAGGACTTTTCCGCCATGGCGTCGTCGGGATTGGCAAAATTGATGTAGTACGGCGCATGCACTGACAAGGCAACATCGAGTGCGCTTGCATTGTTGCCGATAGCCGCCGCTTTGTCGTCGCCGATGTTTATTCCACGTCCAAAACTGTATTCATATGCGTTAAGACCGTTGTCCGCAACATATTTCGGCGCGTCAAGAGTTGACTTGAAACCCATCTCGGCAAAACGACGTTCGTTTCCGCTCGGACCGAATCTGATCATTGTTTTTTCTCCTTGGTAACGCACTTAACGTCGCAAGCCAACTGTTCGGCAAGTTCCTGTGCGTCTACAAACTTTCGTATCGGACGGATAAAACAAGTAAGCGTAATTTTTACCTTTTGTCCGTACAGATTTCCGTCAAAGCCTACAAGGTACGCTTCCACCGTCTGCTCGGCAATATCGAAGGTCGGCTTGTCGCCTATGTTGACGATGGCAGGATAACTTCCGCTTGCCGTTTCCACGTATCCGCCAAACACGCCGTGCGGCAAAAGTTTACCTGCATCGACGGAAATATTTGCAGTCGGAAAGCCGATTTGAGAGCCGACGCCGCGTCCGTGCGCAACCGTGCCTTCAATAAAGTACGGACTTGCAAGCAGACTGTTTACACGTTCGATTTTGTTGTCATTCAAAAGTGAACGCACCAGCGTGGAACTGACTTTTTCGCCGTCCGTCATAACAGGCTTAACTACGTAAAGCGGCAGTTTGCCGTCAAGCAAAACCGTCAGGTCGAAGTTGTCCAGGCGATCGTTGCCGAATGTGTAATCGAAGCCGCACACAAGTGCTTTGAGACAGAACAAGTCGTTTAGTCTGCGCAAAAAATCCGCGCCTTTTGTGGAAGCAAACGTTTTGTCGAATGTTGCGACAATCACATAATCGATGCCCGATTCGCGGTACAAATCCATACGCTCGTCAAAGGAATACACTTCCGTCGCACCCTTGCGGTCAAAGGTAAACAAGCCGACTTTACTGCCGTTTTTGCTTGCCGCCTGTTTAGCCGTATCTATCAGTGCCTTGTGTCCGAGGTGCATTGTTTCAAAGTACCCCAATGCCAGCGTCAACGGCGTATTAAGTTTTTCGCCAAACCTAACAATTTGCATATCCTGTAACAATTTTTTACATACGTATGTGTTTTTTGCTTACATACGCAGGCCTGCCAAACAATTCAGTCAACCTTGCAGACGGGATTGTTTACCGCATTTTTGAGGTAGTAATCCAGTTTAAGGATTCCGTTGTCGTTTCGTCCCAGTCCAAACAAAACGCCGCGGCATACCACCTTGAAATACCCTTGAGCATCACCGGTCAGTTTTACTTTGCGACCGAAGTCGATGTCGTCAAACTGCTTCGACGGAAACTCCACCACAGGCACGTCGGCAAGCGGGTAGGTAATGTCAAACAGGCAACTATCGCCGCGTTCACGCAGCTCGTCTATTGTCACGCTGTCGCTCATTCCGAAGCATCCCGAGGCAAGGCGAATAAGTCCGCTCATGTAACCGACTGTGCCAAGCAAGGCTGCCAGATCGCGCACCAGACTGCGGATGTAGGTACCGCCGCTGCACTTGATGTCAAAAATGAACGTATCCTCGCTTTCCTGCCGCACGAGCGAATACTCGTATATGGTCACAGGTCGCGTGGCAAGGTTTACTTCCACCCCGTCGCGAGCCAGTTTGTAGGCACGTACACCGCCAACGGAAATTGCGGAATAAGCAGGCGGCATCTGTTCGATTTGCCCGACAAAAGTTTTTATCGCCGCCTCCACATGTTCTTTGCCAGGCAGCACGCCGCTTGTCGCGGTAACCACACCGTAACTGTCCAGTGTGTCGGTAGTCTTGCCGAACGTGAAAAACGCGCGGTAGTACTTTACCTTGTTTGTAAGAAAGTCAAACAGTCTTGTTGCCTGTCCGACAGCAACGGGCAAAACTCCTGCCGCACCCGGGTCGAGCGTGCCGAGATGCCCTGCCTTTTCGTGTAAAATGCGTTTGACGCATACCACAATATCACTTGCGGTTGCGCCAACGGGTTTACAGATATTTACAAATCCGTTCATAGGTAAAACCCTACCGTGCGGATAAGTTTTTCGATTACTTCTTCAAGCGGTCCCTGCAATTTGCAGCCTGCCGCAAGGTCGTGTCCGCCGCCGCCAAACTCTTCGCAGACAAGGCGCACGCAAACGTCTTTGCCGCGCATACTCACCTTAAATTCGTCCTTTTTGCATTCGGTAATGGCAATTCCTACGCGCGCTGTATCCACGTCAACGGCAAAATTCACCAGCACGCTTGTGTCGGTAAGTTCCGCCCCTATGTCGGCAAGGTCATTTTGCGTAATATACAACAGCACCACTTGCCCGTCATCGTACACGCGCAGTTTGTTGAGTGCACGTCCGATAAGTCTGGTCTTGACAAGCGTTTTTTCCCTGAAAAAGGTTCTGCAAACCTTGGTAATGTCTGCTCCGAGGTCAAGTAGTTCCCCCGCCATCACAAAACTTGCCTTGTCGGTGTTGCGATTCATAAAGTTGCCCGTGTCGGTGCAAAGCCCCATGTAGAGGTAAGTTGCAACAGTACTGTCGGGCGTCAAGCCCATCTGATGCAAAATTTCGTACACCATCTGACACGTGCTTGCGTAGTCGTACAGGCAATTGAAGCGCGAGTAAAACTGTCCGCAGTGATGGTCGATTGTCAGCGTTCGCTCAAAGCCGTCATACAGTTTGGCAAATTCGCCCGTGCGGAAAATATCGCCGCAATCCACCGCCACAAACAGGTCGTATTCGCCGACAAACTGCTTGCGTATGATGTTCGTTTCCTCAAATTTGGCAATGCTGCTTCCAAGGTCGCTGTCGCAAAACACTTCGCAAACATGTCCTGCCTTACGCAAAGCCAGACAAAGCGCAACGCAAGCCCCCACGGTGTCGCCGTCGGGGTTTGTGTGTGCAAACAGTGCTATTCTGTTGTTGTCGGCAAGCAGTTTTGCTGCCTGACCGATGTTAGTCTTTTGAAATTTCATTTAACAATTCCGTAATTTTTTGTGCGTACTTCATTGTCGTATCGGGAATAAATACGAACTGAGGCACCTTTCTGATGTGCATCGAGCGACCGATTTCCTTTCTCAAGAGCGGTTCGCTTTCCTTAATTGCAAGGAAAGTCTGCGCTGCGCGCTGTTCGTCGGTGCTGTACACGCTTACGTACACCTTTGCCGTGGTCAGTTCCTTGTCGCAGTCCACTTCCAGGATGGTATACATTTCGGTAATACGCGGATCCTTGACCTTTTTCTGCAACAGTTCGGCAATGTAACGCTTAAACTCGGAATTAAGTTTTTCTACGCGATTGCTCATTGTGCGATTTCTTCCACCTGATAGATTTCAAATACGTCGCCGACCTTGATGTCGTTGTAGTTCACTACGGAAATACCGCATTCGTAGCCTGCGGCGACTTCCTTAACGTCGTCCTTGAAGCGTTTAAGAGCGTTGATCGTGCCGTCGTAAATCATGATGTTGTCGCGGTAAATGCGAACCTTGCCGTTGCGCACCGCTTTGCCATTGGTTACATAGCCGCCTGCAACCGCGCCGACGCCTGTAATTTTGAATACTTCGCGTACTTCCACGCTGCCGACGGTCGTTTCCTGATACTTGGGCGCAAGCATACCTTTCATTGCCGCTGTCACGTCGTCCACCGCGTCGTAAATTACGCTGTACAGGTGGATGTCCACGCCTTCCTTTTCCGCAAGTGCCTTTGCATTACCGTCCGCACGCACGTTGAAACCGATGACGATAGCTTGCGAAGCCTTTGCCAGAATCACGTCGGTTTCGTTGATACCGCCTACGCCACCGTGAATGCAGCTGACCTTAACTTCGTCGTTGCTGATTTTTTCAAGGCTTGCTTTAAGTGCTTCAAGGCTGCCCACAACGTCGGTTTTGACGATGATGTTGAGCGTTTTAAGTTGTCCCTCGCTGATCTTGCCGAACAGATTGTCAAGATTCATTGTCGGCGTAGATTGACGAGCGTTTTCCAGTTTAATCTTGTCCTTGCGTTCTTCCGCGGCTTTCTTGACAAGTTTTTCGTCAGCCACGTACATAAAGTCGCCTGCCTGGGGTACTTCGGAGAAGCCAAGCACTTCGACGGGTATAGAGGGACCTGCGGACTTGACCTTGCGTCCCTTGTCGTCAAACATTGCGCGGATTTTGCCTGTCGCGTAACCTGCGATTACGCTGTCGCCGACGTTAAGGGTACCGTTGCTGACAAGGATAGTAGCCACCGGACCCTTGCCCTTGTCCAACTTTGCTTCGATGATGGTACCCGTTGCACGCTTTTTGGGGTTGGCTTTCAGTTCCTTCATTTCGGCAACCAGCAGCACACTTTCAAGCAGACTGTCCAAGCCCATGCCCGTCTTTGCGGAAACAGGCACCATGATTGTGTCGCCGCCCCATTCTTCCGCAAGCAAACCGTACTCGGTAAGTTGTTGCTTTACTCGTTCGGGGTCGGCAGTCGGTTTGTCCATCTTGTTGATTGCAACTACGATGGATACGCCTGCAGCCTTTGCGTGGCTGATTGCTTCTTCCGTTTGCGGTTTAACACCGTCGTCCGCCGCAACCACGATGATTGCAACGTCGGTAACTTTCGCGCCGCGCGCACGCATTGCGGTAAATGCCGCGTGTCCCGGGGTGTCGATAAAGGTAATGGGTTCGCCGTGACAGGATACCGTGTACGCACCGATGTGTTGCGTAATGCCGCCCGCTTCGCCGCTTGTTACGTGCGTGTGACGGATTGCGTCAAGCAAACTGGTCTTACCGTGGTCGACGTGACCCATAACGGTAACAATCGGGGGACGTTTTTCGGTGTTTTCCAGTCCGTCGTCGGCTTCCGCACCGCTGATAATTTCTTCGGCAGTCTTTTCCACTTTCAATTCCAGCGTAACGCCGTTAAGACCTGCGATGTATTCCGCATAGTCGAAGTCAACGGTGTCGTTGATGGTCTTCATCACGCCTTCCTTAAACAGTTGTTTGATGATTTCCGACGCGGTTACGCCTATTTTTTCGCTAAGAGATTTGATGGAAATTTCCGGCGTGGTAATGACGGCGTTTGTAATTTTCGGTGCAACCACCACGGGTGCCGCTTCCGTGTTCTTTTTACGGTTACGGCGCACTACGCGATCTTCATCGTAGTCGGCAGAGAAATCCTTTGTAAGCAGACTCTTTTTGCCGCCCTGACGATGCTCTTCGGGACGTTCCTTGGTCTTATTTTTGTTACCGTAACTCTTTTGAGGTTCCTGACGGGGCATTTCGACAGGTGCCGAGCCCGGGCCGAACTTCTTGCCGCCTGTCGGTTTGTTACCGGTCGAACGTCTGTCGGCGGCATCTTTGTTGCCAAATCTGCCGTCCTGCGCACCTCTTTGTCCGCCCTGTTGTCCCGGGCGTTGCTGACCGTTGCCGCGTGCGCCTTGCTGGGTGCCGCTGACGTACCTTCCGTTTTGTCCGTTACGACCGTTTGCGGGGCTGCCGCTACTACTTGCGGCAGGCGTACGGCGAGCCGAGGTATCAAGGAATTTACGTACCTTGACATTGCCCTTTTCGTCGGTATATGTCTTTACCTCGCGACCGTTTTCCTGCGTGACGACAACCGTGGCAGTCGGCTTTACGGACTCGCCTGCAGTTTGCCGCTCGTTTGCAACAGGTGCGGCAGGCCGGGTTGCAGTCTGTTCCTTGTTGACATCGTTTTTATTGTCGGCTTTGTTGTTGTCGTTTTTGTTGTCCGACTTGCCGCTTGTTGCATTGTTTGCGGCTTTTTTGTTGTCTTTGCCGCCCTTTGCTCCGCCATTGTCCTGCGTTGCGGTTTTTGCCGTCGCGTCCTTCACGGCTGCGGCGTCATCTTGCGACTTAACCTTTGCAGGCTGTTCGACCGTCGGCTTTGTTTCCTGTCGGGGCTTGTCTTGCGTCGTAACGGCGGGCGCTGTCGTCTCTTCGACAGTTGCCGTTTGTGTCGGGGCAGACGGCGACACGATTGTTTCGGCAGGCGTTTGTTCGGCTGCTTGTTGAGCCTCATTTACCTGCGTTGAAACGTTGGATTCGTCCACCGCGTCTGCGGCAGCAAACGCCTTCTTTTTGGCGTTTATAGCATCGGAAAGTGCCTGCGCGCGTTGCTTTGTTTTGCTGAGGGACTGTTGCAGATCCTTAGCCACGTTTACAACGGCGGACTTAACCACTTTGATGTTTTCAAATCCTTTGTTTTGCGTGTTGTTTGTGTTGTTTGCCATTTCTTTCCTCCGACAACCTACTGTATGTTTGCAACTATCGCGTCGGCAAGGGATTTGTCGCAAATCCCCAGTACCTTGCAGTTGCGTTTTAACAAAATTTCATAGTCCGAAACCACCGCAAACGGAACGTTGCGTTGTTCGGCATATTGCTTTGCATTGGCTTTCGTCTTTTCGGCGACAGACTGCGTAACTACCACAAGATATAATTTTTTGCGGTAGCGTGTCAAACAGTCCAGTCCGAACACGACGGAGCCTTTTTTGACGGAAAATCCGATGTATGTTTCAATTTTGTCCATTAGCCATTTCCGCGAGTTGCGCCCTGACCTCGTCGGTCAGCGCGAAGCCGTTTGCCTTTGCAAAGCCTTTATTTTTGAGAGTGCGCTCGATACATTGTTTGCTGTTGCACACGTACACGCCTCTGCCGCCAAGTTTGCCCGCTTGGTCAATCACTACGCCGCCTTCGGTGTTTACGATACGCAAAAGTTCGCTTTTTAAGTGCATTTGTCTGCATGCCACGCACATTCTTTCGGGTATTTTGTGTTGTTTCAAGTTAAACCTCTTTGGCGACAAGCGTTGTTCCCGTAACGATTAGCCCGCACCACGCGCCGTTAGTGCTGTTCGCCCTCGTCGCCGTTGTTGTTTTCGTCGATGTGGTCGAACATACCGCTGTTCATTGCGTTTGTGTAACTTTTTACGTCAATCTTCCAGCCGGTAAGTTTGGCGGCAAGACGTGCGTTCTGTCCTTCCTTACCGATTGCAAGGGACAGTTTTTCGTCGGGGACGATAACCTTCGCTTCCTTGGTGTCCTCGTCCGCCTGCACGATAAGTACCGTTGCGGGGCTCAGAGCGCGTGCAATGAAGTCGAGAATGTCGCTGCTCCAGGGGATGATGTCGATTTTTTCACCGCCGATTTCGTTGACGATTGCGTTTACGCGTGCGCCTTTGTTACCTACACATGCGCCAACTGCGTCTATTTCGGGGTCGTTGCTCATGACAGCCATCTTGGTGCGGAAGCCGGGTTCACGCACAATGTTTTTGATTTCCACAATGCCGCTGCGGATTTCGGGCACTTCCGCCTCGAACAGACGACGAATAAACTGGTAACTGCTGCGTGACAACGCAACCTGCGTGCCGCCTACGCCGTCGCGTACACGACGTACAAGCACCTTGATTTTGTCGCCGGGATTGTAATGTTCGCCGGGAATCTGATCCTGCACGGACAGAATACCTTCCATCTGATTTTTGCCGATTTCCACAAAAATCGTGCCGTCGTCCTTAACGCGCGTAACAACGCCGACAAGCAGTTCGTTTTCCTTGTCGGAAAATTGGCTGAACGTAACGTCGCGTTCCGCCTGATGAAGAGAGTTGATGATGACCTGACGAGCGTTTTGCGCCGCGATACGACCAAACGTGCGCGGATCGATTTCCGTCAGCACTTCGTCACCGATTTTGTACGACTTTTTGATTTCGCGTGCGGCTTCGAGGGAAATTTCGTTTTCGGGGACTTCCACTTCCGCAACTACCTTTTTGCAGATGTATGCGCGGATTGTAAACTTTTCGGGGTTGGTGTGAACGACAACGTTGCTTGCCTCACCGAAATTCTTTTTGCAGGCAATTGTCAAAGCCGTCTGAAGCGACTCTATTACCTTATCTTTGGAAATTCCTTTTTCCTTTTCAAGTTCGTCTAATGCCAGAAAGAACTCTTTGCTTGTCATGTCAACCTCCTAAAATACGATGATCGGCTCTACTTTCGCCGCGTCTTTTTTGTTGAATGTGATTTCTTTGCCCTTGGCTGTGACAATTGTAAAGGTTTCGTCGTCATAAGCCGTAAGGGTACCTTCGTATATCTTTTTGCCGTCAATGGGTTTGTACAATCTGACGGAAATGTCTTTGTCAAGGTTACGTTTGTAGTCACGCGGCAACGTCAGCGGACGGTCGATACCGGGGCTGGACACATTGAGCGTGTAGGCGCATTCGATTGGGTCAAGTTCGTCAAGCGGCTGGTCGATGGCGCGGTGCAGACGTTCGCAATCGTCGATTGTAACGCCGCCGTCCTTGTCGATGACAACGGTAAGATTCATTCCGTCGTAACACTTCTTGTAGGTAACTTCCACGACTTCCAGCCCCATGCCCTCGGCAATAGGGGTGACAAGTTCTGTTACGCTTTCAACAACCTTGCCCATAAAAACCTCCAAACAGTAATTAGAGAGTGGAGAAAAAGTCCTCCACTCTCACCGTAGTAAACAGATTAACCTAAGGTAAGAAAATCGCTGAAAACCCGATAAAGGCGGCAACCTGACAATACTATCGATTGATGGCTGAACCTTAACAACGATTTTACTTTATGATTATATCATATAAAAATAGACAATGCAACCATTCGGTAGAACTTTTTTCAAAAAATTCGGTCTTGCGGTGTCAAAGAAAAGGTGGAAATTTTTCTTGGCAATTGCAGATTGTCGAAGTAAGTTTGGTTGGTGCCGAAGAACGTTGAAATGGGCGCCGAAGCGCGTTAGTCGGTGTAAGGGGTCCTGCCGAGGAATTGCAATACAGGCGACCGAGCGACGGAAAAAGTAAGCATTTGCGCG
>UMHM01087222.1_pt1 | contig 38902 bp, 41 predicted proteins | sample 1965501 | NCBI WGS metagenome assembly UMHM01 (sample SAMEA4836095, study PRJEB28245) | human gut metagenome | biome: gut microbiome; material: fecal sample | place: Denmark | collected 2008
AATCTGAATGGTTTGAACAACTTTTTAATCGTCTATCCCACTCCAAATTTAGGAGCAGTTTTCATCTGAAACAAAAAGATAAAGACTATATTCAAACTAAAGGAATGGATACCATTGAAAAACATGCCATTGATTTTGTTGAAAAACGATTAGCTCCAGCCTATATACCCAATGATGGTAAACAAACACCTTTCAAAGGACACCCTGTATTTATTGCCCAACATGCTACTGGCTGTTGTTGCAGACAATGTTTATATAAATGGCATAAGATCAAACCCAATCAGCCACTAGGCCCCAAACAAAAGGCCTATATCGTTAAAGTATTAATGACATGGATTCATAATGAAGTCGATTAATTTGACTTCTTTTTTTAGTTGACTATACTATTTATGGAATTAAATATCGAATATATATTTATACTATGTGTATTATATATAAATGATATAGGAGATGATCTTATGAACAACCATATGGACATTCCATGGCATGAATATACAAACAAAGATTCAAAAATTAAGATTGAAAATGCAAGTCTTACAGAAAAATCCTCCGTTATAGGAAGAATTGGATTGATGCTTCTAGCCTGTGGTACAGGTGCCTGGAGAGTTAGAAGTTCAATGAACACCATTGCGAGTGAACTAAACATCACATGTATTGCCGACATTGGTCTTACAAGTATTTCCTACACATGCATTGACGGTATTGAATCTCATGCTCAATCCTTGTCTTTACATAATACAAGTGTTAATACATCCAAACTTGCTCGCATGGAAGACTTTGTATATCACTTTAAAGACGAATGTAAAACATGCACATGCAATGAAATACACAATCAGCTTGATCAAATTGAAAGTATTCACTCTAGTTACTCCCCCATTATTCTAGGATTAGCTGCAGCTCTTGCATGCAGTTGCTTTACCTTTCTACTTGGAGGAGGCCCCATTGAAATGCTTTGTGCCTTTGTGGGTGCGGGACTTGGCAATACACTTCGAATGAAACTGATTAAACATAACTACACCCTATTCTTAAATGTAGCAGCCAGCGTTTCTTTGGCCTGCCTAGCCTATGCCTTGTTATTTAACTTTTTAGAAACCCATTTTGGCATATCCACACAACATGAAGCCGGATACATCTGTTCTATGCTTTTCATTATTCCAGGCTTTCCATTTATTACCAGTGGCATTGACTTAGCTAAATTAGATTTACGATCCGGTTTAGAAAGACTTGCCTATGCCATCATCATTATTTTAGCTGCTACACTTACTGCTTGGATTTGTGCTTTAGTCTTACATCTTCAACCCGTTGATTTTGTAAAACTACACATTTCAACATCAACCAAATTACTTTTAAGATTATTAACAAGTTTTGGAGGCGTCTTTGGATTCTCCATCATGTTTAACAGCTCTAAAAAAATAGCCGCAAGTGCCGGATGCATTGGAGCCATCGCAAACACATTACGACTAACACTTGTCGATTTATCTTTACCTGCTGCAGCCGCAGCCTTTATTGGCGCACTAACAGCTGGACTACTTGCCTCTATGATCAAAGGAAATACAGGATATCCTAGAATCGCCATAACCGTACCATCCATTGTGATTATGGTTCCAGGTCTATATATGTATCGAGCTATATATAATCTAGAACTTACATCCACCATGTCAATTGGAGCAAATTGGTTTATTCAATCTTTGTTGATTGTTTTAGCACTTCCAATGGGACTTATATTTGCCCGTATCTTAACGGATCCCTCATTTCGATATTGCACTTAAAAATGCTGAACCTAATCGCTCAGCATTTTTTGTATACATTCATATAAAATACTATTTGAAACTTCAATATTCTTTTCTAAATTATGTTCGAAATGTGTAAATGGTAAGAATACACCTACACAATACTTTCCTTTAAAATCCCCACAATAGAAAAACGCATTGTACAATAAATCTTCAAGCTTCATCATCGAATCCCACAAGTTTGAATAGATCTGTGCATCACTTAACTTTTCATGAACCTCTTTTGGCATTTCTTGAACAACTAAGATACCTAAATGCGATTCATTTTGAATAGTTTGAATGGACATATCTTCTTTAAAGCTATGCTGCTCTAAAAAGCCATAAGCTAAGTAGCGATTCTTTTCTACAAGCTTTGTAAACATATGTTTCTTTGATTCAGGAATATGAATATCACTTTCTATAATATTTCCATCCTCATCACTTAAAAGAATCGGATTCTCTTTTCCCTTATCATTAAATCGCAATGGGATCAAAAATGCATTACGTAATAAGTCAAACATACTATTGCCGCATACAGCCATTAAAAATGCCGATAAATCTTTATTCTTATAAGCTGTGAATAACGCATTGGTAAATACTTGTTTATCTACTAGTACCCTTTCTTCTTCTACACCTGAATCATCATCACAGGCAATGCCTTCATAAAAGGCATCCATTAATCGTTTACAAGCTCTAGGATCCTTGGCAATCTTATCAAACAAAGCCTCTGCCTTTTCTTCCCTAGGAAAAATTGTAGGCATACTTATCACTTCTTTTCTAATCCTTTCGACAAACAGATACAAGAAGTCTTCCTTTAACACACTTTTTGTATCTGTTTTGATGGCTTGCCTACTCGGACTAAAAGTATTATACTAACAGCTATAAAATATGTGAAATGTATATTTTGAATATGCATTATACAAAAATCATATGGAGGCATCTATGACACTAGACTATTACCGCATTTTCTACTATGTAGCTAAATATAAAAGCTTTTCAAAAGCCGCTAAAATTCTTCATAACAACCAACCCAATATCTCACGAACAATGAATAACATTGAAAGTGAATTTGGATGCAAGCTTTTAGTACGCTCCCATTCTGGTATTACCCTAACACCCGAAGGCGAACAACTCTATGAACATGTTGCGATAGCCATTGAACAACTTTATCAAGGAGAAAGCGAAATTCTTTCAAATAAAACATTAGAACATGGACATATTTCAATTGGCGTAAGTGAAACAGCTCTAAATATCTTTTTATTATCCAAACTTGAACAATTCCACAAAGCCTATCCACAAGTCAAAATTAAATTATCCAATCATTCCTCTATTCAAGCTGTTGATGCCTTAGAAAAAGGTATTGTCGACATTGCGATTGTCACAAGTCCAATAAACATCAAAAAGCCACTACATACCACTTCACTCTATTCCTTTGAAGAAATATTAATTGGCGGAAAAGAATATGAAAGCTTAAACAATGAAATTCTAGACATCCAACAAATCTCGCATTATCCATTTATTACTTTAGGCAAAAACACAAGCACATATACCTATTATTCAAACTTGTTCTTAAATCACCAAATCCCTTTTCCTACCGATTTAGAAGTGGCTACAGCCGATCAAATACTACCTTTAGTCAAACACAACCTTGGCATTGGATTCTATCCTAAAGAATTAATTTCCAAGGATTCTGATATTTTTGAAATTCATACAAACATAAAAAATCCTGAACGAGAAATTCTTCTTGTCCAGGATGCAAGTCGTGCAACCAATATTGCCACACAAAAATTTATTAACACTCTTTCTTTATAATTCAAAGTTTACCAAATATGCATCACATGCTGCATCACTAAACTTACAATTGTGATACCACACCAACATGTTGCACCAACCGCAATTGGCTTTCCACCCGTTTTGATCAACTGAATTACATTGCTGTTAAGTCCAATGGCTGCCATAGCCATAATGATTAAAAACTTAGATAATTCTTTAAGTGGTGCAAATACACTAGAGTCTACTCCAACATTTACACAAATCGTTGTAAAAATAGCTGCCAAAATAAAATAAAGTATAAACATTGGAAAGGCACGTTTCAAACTAAAGTTTGATGCTTGTCTTTCTTTTTTAGCACGAATAAAAGATAGTCCGAGTGTAATTGGAATAATCGCAAGTGTACGAGTTAATTTTACTGTTACCGCCTTATTTAATGTGGCACTACCAAGACCCCACATACTATCCCAAGTAGAAGCCGCTGCCGTTACACTTGATGTATCATTGATGGCTGTTCCTGCAAAAATACCAAAGGCATCGCCATGCATGGTATCAAAGCCAAGAGCTTTTCCTAACATTGGAAAGAAAATAGCAGCAAGTACATTAAAGAAAAAGATAACTGCGATAGATTGTGCAATCTCATCATCATCCGCATCAATAACGGGTGCCGTTGCCGCAATGGCAGAACCACCACAAATTGATGATCCAACACCGACTAGTATCGACGTATTTGTAGGCACTTTTAAAACTTTCTTCATAATCCACGCAAGTACTAAGGATGTAGTAATTGTACAAATAATGATTGGTAAAGACTGTTTACCCGTCTCAAAAATAACGCCTAGATTCATTCCAAATCCAAGTAATACAACAGCCGTCTGTAAAACTATCTTAGAAGTCCATTTAATCCCTGCTTCAGCTTTTCCCTTATCATTCCAAAACATTGCGATAATCATACCTGCAAGAATCGCAATGACAGCCCCACCAACAACCGGAAACATTTTTCCGATAATCCATGATGGAATCGCAATCAAAAGACAAATTAAAATGCCTTTTCCATATTTATTTACAAAATTCATTTAAAATTCCCTCCATGCGAAGAATTGTATCACTATACAACAATAAGGTAAAATTATATAATTCTATCGAATAATAATTATTTCTTATCAATAGAGGTACCTATGCTAGATTATCGAACAAAAACATTTCTTACTGTATGTAAGACTTTAAATTTTACAACAGCCGCCAAACAATTAAATATCACTCAACCTGCCGTATCGCAACACATTCATTTTTTAGAAAAACAATACAATACCACATTATTTGCATACAAAAATAAAGAGTTATCACTAACTCCTTCTGGTGAAATACTATATAAGCATCTATTAGCGATGAAAAATAATGAACAAGCCATAATGAATGAACTCAACAATATTACATCCAACATTGAAACTCTCTCCATTGGAGTAACTATGACCATTGGTGAATATGCGATTGTAGATAAACTGGCAAACTTTATTCAAAATCATCCAGAAATCAACATCCACCTTCATTATGGCAACACATCTAATCTGCTCGAATTACTTGACCATGGACAAATCAGTATGGCTATTGTCGAAGGAAATTATCCAAAAGAAAACTATTCTCATATAAAATATAGCACAGAAGACTATATTGCCGTCTGTGCTACATCCCATCAATTTAATAAAGAACCCCATACTATTCATGATTTAATATCTGAACATCTTTTAGTGCGTGAAGAAGGTTCTGGAACAAGAAACATTCTTGAACAAAGCTTAATTGCGCATGGTTTACATATTTCAAATTTCACACATTATACACAAGTAGAAAATATGCATACCATCATGAATCTATTGAAGAAAGATTGTGGAATCTCTTTCCTATATAAGATAGCTGTAGAAAAAGAATTAAAATCAAAAGAACTCAAAGAAATTACTTTAGATGATTTTAAATTACAACACGACTTTGACATCATATGGCAAAAAGAAAGTATCTATGCCGATAAATATCTATCAATCAGTAAAGAATTTATTTAATTCTTCGATTTGCGAGTACTAAACGATCTTCTTTTATTGGACAAAAGTCATTCTTAATCCAAAATTGTTCAGCTTGAGGATTTTCATTTATCCAGCCTAAGCGAACTTTCTTATATTCAAGTGTTGTTAAATATTCAATAAGTTCATTGACTATTGCACTTCCAATCCCATTCTTTTGTACATTGATATCTATCATAAAGAATCCAATGAATACAATATCCTTTTTGGGATATCCATCAATTAAATCAAGGACTGCGATTAACTTTTCGTTCTTAAAATATCCCACATAATACTTATCTTTAATATCAATATTGTATGGAAGAGTCATCATATCCGATTCAATACTCTTTCTTGTCACATAAGGAGGACAATATTGATAATATAAGTGATTTTTACTACAAAGACTATATATTTGATCAATATCATTCTTTTGTAGTTTTCTAACATAATATTTCTTGGAAAATAGTAACTCATTCATAGTTTATTTCTTCTTTTTTGGATTTGGAAGCTCATCATACATCACTTGAAACAAGCCTTCCAAAAATTCCCGGTTATCCACTTCATCTACCAACAACATTTCTTTAGCCCCATCATATGGTAATTCATATCGAACTTTTGGCATATAACGAATTGCGGATTCTACAGGCTTAACAAGCAATCGATCATCATATATACCACCAACAATTTTTCCTCGATAATAGAGGATATATTCTTTCATCATAGCTCGATACGTAATTTCTTCTAAATTGGATAGTTGCCCTAAAATAAAATCTAAATATTCTTTAGTTGATGCCATTTTGTCACCTCATATTGCCATTACATAGATTTGACAAGGATTATTTTCATCCCACAACGTGTAAAGCACTTCAAATTCTTTAAATCCTAACGAAATATAAAATCGATTTGTACAATCATAATCTTCATACATTCCCATCTTCACTGTTTTTACCTGGATAAACGAGTATCCACTTTCCTTTATACTTTCCTTTGCGTATTCAAATAGTGCTCTTCCAATTCCTTTTCGATGATATTCTTTTAATACACCCATTACAGCTAGTTCAACTGTATCTTTACCTGTTTGTTTAAGGTACAAAAATCCAACGACTTTATCCTTTTCTAAGGCACAAAAGAAGTCTTTTCCTACACTATCTAGAATATATTCTTCGCGTGCTTCTAAAATTCCAAACCACTCAGGCAATGCTTCTAATATAGCTCTTGTGATTTTCTTCTTTTCTTCATCATTTATAACTTTAATAATCTTCATATTCATACTTCCTTTACTATGTAAAACTATTTCATATACACTTTCTCGCAAATCCATGATAACCTTGATCAAACAATTCCTTTAATTTAGCATATCCACCTAATTGCCACTCTTTAGCTAAGTAGAGCATTCCACACTATCCATTTCGTGTTGATTATAGGATACAAGATGTGCAAAACCTTCATTAAACGTAATCGCATCCAGCTTATCTATGTAATTTCCAAATTGTTCACTTTCTTCAATATCCGTATAATACTTTCCAATCAACACATGAAACAATTCATGAGTTAAAAGATTTTACGAAAGTTTTGACAATGAAATCTTTCCAACATACTTTTCCCAACACAACAAATCAAAAACCATATGGTGTCTTCCATTCAAATCTTTAAGTACAAATGCATCATTGGGTTCTTTGCAGCCTACAACTAAATCCAAGATAATATCATCTAAATCATTCTGCCAATCCTTAAACAATGTATCCCAGATTTTTTTATTGCAAGGAATAAAATCCTTCACGTGATTTATAATTTCATCTTTTATCTTTGAAACAACCTCTGCTTTATCTTTTTCAGGCTCTTGAAATATGCTTCTATCGGCCTGCCTATAAATGAATAAAGATGAGTATTTACTAATATCTTCCCCATTTAAATATGTATCCACGATTACGGTATTTATAATCATATTCTATTCTCCTAATAACAGAAAAACACTACGACTGTAGTGCTACTATTTCTCATATTTATCTTTCTTACAAAAGCTTTTAAAAGGACATCTTTCACATTCTGGATTTCTTGAATGACAAAGATAACGACCAAAAAATATAAAGTCATGATGACCTTGATTCCATCTTGAACGATCAATTTTACGTTTTAGTTTTTCCTCAACCTTTTCTACCGAATCATTATACTTAGCTAAGCCTAAACGCTTACTGACACGATTGACATGGGTATCCACCGCAAAGCTAGGAATATCAAAGGCAACACTACGAACAACATTGGCTGTCTTTCTTCCAACGCCAGCTAAAGACATTAAATCTTTATATGTGTAAGGTACTTGGCCATGATATCTTTCAACTAGATCTTTACTTAAATTGGAAATAGAACGAGCCTTATTGCGATACAAACCAATTTTTTTAATGTATGGCTCTAATTCAGAAACTGTAGCTTCTGCCATCTTATCTGCCGTAGGATATGCCTTAAATAATGCAGGTGTTACTTTATTGACCATCGCATCCGTTGTCTGCGCACTTAATACGACCGCAACAATCAATTGAAATGGAGATTCATGATAAAGTTCACACTTGGCATTCGGAAAGATTTTCTCCATTTCATCAAGCATTTCATTCGCATTCATCGCTTACCATTCTCCAAATCCTCAGTGGACAAGCCTTTTTCCTGCCAATTCTGCAAGATTCGTTCAATATAATTTAAATCACAAGCCTCATTACATACAGCTTCATTTAATGCACAAATCACACGACGTTCATCATATATACTTGCCATATCAATAATTCTCTTCATTTCCGTTTGCGAAAGTGTTCGTGCAAAATCCATTTCAAACTGCTCTATCAAAGAACGATCTACCGTTGTATCACTTGCCTGGGAAAGATCAAAAATTCCTTCAATATTAAAAATCAACGAACCATTTGTATATTCCAAAGACAAGTAACCTTTATCAGATAACTCTGTAAAAATATCTTCCACTTCGTCTACGCTGATTTTTAACTTTTCACTAATCAATTCATGATCAATGGCAATATGCTGCTGATTGAAAAAATCGATTAATAATACAACTAATATTTCTTTTGGTTCTAAAATCAAATCTTGTAAATGATCAATAATCCACGTTCTTCGATCTATGTATGGTGCATTAAAATCAAAATTTGCCATTACTGTGTCTTCCTTTCATATACACGTTCAAAACTATCATAATCTAAAAGAATCAATTTCTTAGATCCACGAATCTCATATACAGGATTATTATACCCATACCCTAAGACAATGGAATCACAATTAATTTTATAATTCTTTTTTGCGATACGCTTTGCCTTTTTATAATTTAAAGTATCCATATCGCGCGTAGTAATTAATTTAGATTTGGCATTATACCAATATAATGTTGTATCATCATATCCCTGATATGTTGTATATTCAAAGACATGCTCACTAATTCCTTGAATATCTTTATTCTTTTTTTCTATCTTTTCAATTCTTTGCGCATAAATCTGCTCTTTAACACGATTCGGCCCACTAATAAATTCGGACCAAATCAATACCAATATAAGAACAAGAATGATGACCAATGCGATTGTCGTTGTTGTTCCATGCTGTTTTTTACGTTTATGCCTTAGTCCCATTCTTACCCCTCCTTTTTTATATACGCATCAACCAGTTTTCAATCAATTTTGCTGACTGTGCACTCGCCTTAGAAACATATGTCGAGAATTCCATTGGATTTTCATTATGATGAACCACATCACTTAAACAACGCACAATCACAAATGGAATATTAAATTGTGTGGCGACAGCACCAATAGCGCCTGCCTCCATTTCTGAACAAATCGAATCTGGAAATTGATTCATTAATTTTTCAAAATCTTCATCTCTAGACATAAACAAGTCTTGAGAAGCAATCGTACCTACATGATATCGAATCTGCATCTCTTTTGCAGATTCGATACAGCTCTTGCTCAGTTTTTCATGACTATTATACACCAATCCGATACCAGAAGGACCATCTAATGGACTTGTATCATAATCTGCCTGTATAACCTTATCACTAATGACAATATCTAAAACTTGTTCATCCTGTGTTAATCCTCCAGCTGTACCTACATTGATAATGCTATCAACGTTTTCTTGCATACACAAAATTGTACAAGACATAGCCGCATAAGCCTTACCTACACCACTTTTACATAAGACAACATCTTTACCTTGCCATTTTCCATATGTTAATGTACATCCCGCAATTGTTTTTGTATGATTCACAAAATCCATACGCTTTTCAAATTCAAGAATTTCTGCATCCATTGCCGCTACAATACCAATCATTCCTGTACCTTCTTTCTACATACATAAAAATATTTTTCACCAGGCGCAATGCCTTCCATATCAAAATCGGTTGTGACTTTTAAAATATCAAAATATTTTGATAAAGTCTCATTCAACCATTTTGGATCATATACCCTTTGAATATGATGCTCTTGAACCACTTTGTCTTTCATATAAAAGGCAAAATCCTGATAGACATAATCATCCTCAGCCATGATTGACCACTGATATTGACATCCATCTTCAAAAGCACCTGTCTCATTATATTCCGAATCAAATTCTTCTAAACGATCTAAAGAATGTGTATCAAAGAAGAATAAACCATTTTCCTTTAAATGCTGGCGAACTTCATTAAAAAATGCATCCACTTCTTCTTTTTCTAAAATATAATTAAAGCTGTCACACAAACAGAAAATACCAGAATAAGAGTCTAAATTACTTAAATTACGCATATCTTGACATAAAAATTGGATCGAACCCTCTAAGTTTTTGCTTTTAGCCTGCTTCACCATTTCTTCACTCAAATCAAGTGCCGTCATCGTATAGCCTTTTTGAGCAAGCATCTCTGTAATTTCACCGCTACCACAAGCCAATTCTAAACAATCACAAGGGGCAAGTTCACTTTCAATCCAAGATACCCATTCTCTTGATGCCTCTTCATCTTTTACTAAGGCATCATAATAATGTGCTAATGTATTATAAATCATATGTTTTTACTGGAACATCCGAATATAAACGGTCCAGATTATAAACCTGCCTTTCCTCATTGACAAATAAATGAACTACAACTTCTTTTAAATCAATTAAAAGCCACTTTGAACCCGAATCACCTTCAATATGCATATCTCCCATATATCCTGCTTCTCTTAATCGATCCTTTATATTTTGTGCAATCGCATTGTTTTGACGAATATTTGTTGTCGAACAAACAATCATAGAATCCATAAAAGGAGTCAAGCTTGTTACATCATATACACGTACATCTTGTGCTTTCTTTTCACAGATTGCATGTACTACTACATCTAAAATTTCCATGTTTATCCTCTCTTTAAATATTCACGATTTTGTTGAACCACTAAATCAAAGCCTTTTTCAATATTCTTTTTACAAACCTCAATCAACTTTGAAGAATCATATCCCCGTAACGGATCTAATTTGTCTGCACAAAAAACCATCATCGCATAAGGATCTCGACTCGTCCCTAATACATGATGATAAATCGCATTATATACTATCGGATCATCCATTAAGAATATTTCTTTTGTGACGGCAGCCCCTACAAAACCATGCCATACCGCAACAGGATATTCGATATTTTCAGGACAAATACTATTCATCCATTTTAACATCTCATCCTTAGGCATATACTTAGCTATATCATGAAACAAACCAATATAATACGCAATATGCATATCATAGCCATTGTTCAAGGCAAAATCTTCACAAAGCTTGGCAACTGATAAAGAATGTTTATATCTTTTTTCAGTTAATCTAGATGATACAAATTCTTTGACATATAATCGATTGCGATAAATATATCGCAAAACTTCGTCTGGCAAATAATTCAATTTATTCCCCATACGAATTTCTGAACTTGAAACTGGCACAGAAGGCATTCTCATACACATAATATCGTATTTAGAAGCAGATAGCTTTCCATCCCTGTCAAAACATACAAAATGAGCCATCTTCACAAGTTCATCTGCATTGTGCCACTTGTCAAACTGCATCAATTGATCATTTCCAATAATCCAATAAAACTCATGTTCTGGATAAGTTTCAATCAATTCCTTTAGCGTATCATACGTATAACTTTTACCAGCTCTTTCCAATTCAAGTGTACATACTTTAAACTTTGGATTTTGTTTAACCACCAAATCAATCATAGCCAAACGCTCTTGATCCAACGTCAGATCATGATCTTTTAAAGGCGTACTTGAAGTTGGCATAAACCATACTTCATCTACACCTAACACCTGCAAAGACTGATTTGCCATTTGAATATGTCCATTATGGATAGGATCAAAAGAACCTCCTACAATGGCAATTCTCATTTTTTAAGCCCCAATTTATTCTCTTTACTTCTTCTATACAATAAGAAAGTGTGACCCACAATATGCACAACTTCACTACCTGTTGCACTTGCACACTCAATCGCCGCTTCACGCACATCGACTGGACATGTCTTTAATAAATTGCATTTTACTAATTCATGCGCCTCTAATGAATCAGATAAAGTATCCATTAAATTATCGCTTAAACCATCTTTTCCAATCTGGAATAATGATTTATAATCCATTCCTAATTTTCTTAAATATTTTTTATTTTGACTCGTTAACATTAAATCATCGCCTTTCTAAACGTTACTTGAATTCCTTTATGTACTTTTACATATACATCTTTTACTTGTCCACTAATACAGAACCATCCAATACCATGAATACATACATCCATTTTTTCACCCTCAAGCTTAGGTGCATGGAACGTATGCATCGTTAATAATGACGTGTCCACACAAGGCACTAACATACCATTTAAATGTTTTTGCCACAACGCATCCGCATTGCTTAATTTTCCTCTATGAATGGATAAAGAACGAGAGAAATATCCAACTACTGTTGCCTTACCACTCACTACCACATCAAGTCTAGCAAGTCCAGCAGCCGCAAAAGACTGATCTTCAAAGATTTGTGAAACAAATGGTCGAATCGGCTTTGTCGGAATAACTGTCTTTAAATCTTTTGGCTGTAGATGCGTCAATAAAGAGTGTGTATTCTCAATTCCAGGCGTATCATAGATTGTATAATCCTCAAATGGAATTGGAACTAAATCTAATGTAGTTCCCGGATTTTGAGAGGTTGTTAAATCTTTTGTTGCCAATAAATGATTCAATACAGTGGATTTACCTGCATTGGCAACGCCCATAAAAATCACATTTCGATTCTTACGATATTTAAAGATCGCATTCACAATACGCGATGAATATTCTCTAGATTTATCATTTTCCTTTAATAGATAACCACAAATCACAATATCCTTCACTACAATATTTTCTTCATGAAGACGATACTTCACAAAATTAATAATTTTTTCATCCGTTAAAGTCGTCGGCAATACATCACGCTTCGTTAATACCATCACAATATCTTTTCCTGGAAGTTTTTGATTCAAACGTGAAATCAAGTTGGCTTCAAACGCAAATAAATCTACAACCCAGAAAACAACACCATCAATCTTATTGATTTTTTCTAAAGTCGCATTCGATTCAATTCCTTGCTGCATATTGATTGTCACATCACCATAATGACGAATACGATAACATCTTTGACAATAAGAAGCATCTAGAGTTGGGACATAGCCTAGTGCTTTTTCATCTTCATTTTGTAGTAATACACCACAACCCTTACAATATTTAGTCATCAAATTCACCTCGTTTCAATATATTCTTTTTTTCTAAATATCCATATAATAATTCTTCAAAGAAACGAAAAAACTTCGTGATTTTTCGATCTTTTATTGCAATGGGAGCCGTCAATATCGTATATAGCCCCCAAATATTTCCACCTAGTATATCGGTATACATCTGATCACCCAAAATCGCAATCTGAGAAGCTTTTAAGCCATAATCCTTCTTTGCCTTTTTAAAGCAGAATGGAAAAGGTTTACATGCGAAAGTATATGCGTTTGAAACTGAAAGATGCTTACTAAACTCTTCTCCTCTTGCACTTGGAGAATTTGAACATAACGCAACTTCAATCCCATTTTCTTTTAGCTTTTCCACAAAATCAATCACATCTTGATTTGGAAACACTTCATCATAAGCTACTAATGTATTATCGATATCACATAGTAATAACTGAATTCCATTCTCATGTAACCTTTGAAGATTTATCGATTTAAAATTTTTTACATAATAATCTGGCGCAAAAAGATTCATTTAACATTCCTCTTTCGCATAATATTGAATCAAATGCTCAGCACAACGAATTCCATCAATTGCACTTGTCATAATACCACCCGCATATCCACTACCTTCTCCACTTGGATATAGGCCTTGAATATTCGAAACACAACTTTTATCACGAACAAGACGTACGCTGCTGCTGCTTCTTGATTCTACAGCACTAAGTATAGCTCCATTAGACACAAATCCTGGCACCTTTTTTTCAAAATGCTCTAAAGCTTCATGTAAAGCTTGATTTACTTCTGTACTGAATAAATCATTTAAATCACAGAAAGTAGTTCCAATTGAATAAGTTGGTAAAACCGCCTCAAATTGAGTGGATACTTTATTCTCTAAATAATCCTTAGCCAATTGCACACAAGCCTTATAATCGTGTCCCATTAGAAAAGCTTTCTTTTCCAAGTCTTCCTGATATTTTAAACCTGCGAATAACTCGTTTCCATAATCTGAATCATTGATCTGTACCAACAAGGCACTATTGGCATTTTCACCATTCCGACTCGCATAAGACATCCCATTCACAACGAGTTGTTCCTTTTGACAAGAACTAGGAATCACATATCCTCCTGGACACATACAGAATGTATATACACCTTTGGAATTGGAAGCCGTATAGGTTAATTGATAACGAGCTGGTATCAATCTTTCATCCTGACTATATTCATGTAACATAGCTTCATTGATATATTGTTGTTTATGTTCAATACGAACACCTACCGCAAATGGTTTATTTTCAACATGGATACCACGTTGATGAAGCATTAAAATAGTATCACTTGCACTATGGCCTGTTGCCAAAATTAAGGCATTACAGTCCATCCAGTGATGATTAAAATAGATTTGTTTCAGAATGTCATTCTCAACTTTGATATCTTCTAATTTCGTATCAAAATAGAAAGTTCCTCCCAATCGTTCAATTTCTTCACGACAATTTCGAATAATCGACAAGAAGGCATCCGTCCCAATATGAGGATGTTGATCAATTAAAATATCAGACTTTGCTCCAAAAGAAACAAGTTCCTCCAACACTTTACGACATAACGAATCTTTCGATCTTGTCGTTAACTTTCCATCACTAAAAGCGCCAGCTCCACCTTCACCAAATTGAACATTGCACTCTTCATCTAATTGTCCACTTTGCCAGAACGTATCTACCTTTTGTTTACGAACATCCACCTTAGATCCTCTTTCCAAAACAATCGGCTTATATCCTGTTTGAGCAAGAATCAAGGCGGCAAACATACCAGCAGGTCCAAAACCAACAACAACAGGTCTACCCTTTAAAGCATGTTCTCCACTTTTTACAGGATGATATGTTTCATCAGGCGTTGGTAAAACGTCTTTTAGCTTTAAAAACTTCTTTTCATTTTTTATTTTACAATCTACGACATACGAAAATAAGACCTTCTGGTGACGTGCGTCCACACTTTTTCTATGTACGTGCCACTGCAAAAGGTCTTCTTTACGGATTCGCAGTTTTTTTAAGATCTGTGCTTCAATTTCATCTTCATGAGCACATTTCACTTGAAATAATCGAATCATAAGTTTACAGTAATTTTTTTAATATCGGATATCTATCCTGATAACGCGTTACAAAACCAGCAAGACATTGAGCACATGCCAATGTTAAGAAATAAACAACCAAATGAGCATTTGGCATCAATGTCAAGAAAATCTTGGCAAACAAAATATGTGAAGTATAAATCATCAATGAATCGTGACGCAAAATTGTATACATTCTACGATATGGTATATTCACCTTTAATAAATAATTTACCAAGAAATAAATAGCAGGAATCAAACAAATATACATACTTGTTAGATCTCGCAAAATATGGAAATGATTATATAAAATCACTTCTATGCATAATAATACAAAACTAATTAGAAAACCTGCAAGACTGACTTTCTTTGGTAATCGACGAGTTCTTGCGAGCAATAATCCAATCGCAATAAACATAGGTCCAAAGAAAAGACCATTTCTTGCGGTTGATAATGCCTTTGTGAAGAATCCAAAAAAGAAAGAAATCCAAGGCAAACTCTCCCATACTGGGGTATAAACATTAATCAAATAGCCTATAAAATATAATACAAATGTTACCACCAATGTGAAATTCAAGCCTTTTTTCTTATACAAATAATAAACAATAATATCTGCAAGCATTAAGGCTGGTAAAAACCATAAATGATAATAGCTTCCATTCAATAAAAAGTCTCTTACATAAGTAAATAAATACGTAATGTGAAAACCATTATGTGTATAATCGAAAATTGTATATGGTAAATAAATAACAGTCCATATCAAATAGATTCTTAAAAGTCTAAACAACGCTTTTTTTAAACGCTCAGAATTTACTTTTTCATTATTCACATCATAATTTCTAAAAAAGAAAAATCCACTTGTTGTAAAAAAGAATGGAACAGCTAAACGGCATACTGTATGAATCCAATATGTATTAAATGTTTCTGATATTTCTAAAAAAGGAAATGTATGAATACAAACGACCAATAAAGCCGAAACATAACGTGCTATATCAATGGATGCATATTGTCTTTTCATGAGCGCACCTTTAATCTAGGTACACGTGAAGAAATAGAAGTCAACGTTTCATTATTGATTGTCTTCGCTGTACGAGAAATCTGATCAACCGTAACCACTTCATCTCCTTGATGTCCAACAATACAAACAACATCGCCCTCTTTCACATCCTCAACATCTGTCACATCAATCATACATTGATCCATGCATAGATTTCCAATTAACTTACATCTTTTTCCATGTACCAACACTTCAAATCCTTGATTTGACAACAAACGTGGTAATCCATCCGCATATCCAATACTCATAGTTGCAACTTTTGTTGGTTTTTCAGCTACAAAATGACGACCATAACTTACACTTTGTCCTGGATAAATCCACTTTACTAAGCTTATATTCGCATACATCGACATAATTGGAATAAAATCTGGATTAGTCTTTATATCAATATGATCATCACTTGTCACACCCATATAAAGTAATCCAGGTCTACAATACTCATATTCTAATTCTGGATAATTTAGAATTCCATAACTATTTTGAATATGACGGATACCTGGGTCAATCCCTTGTTTTTTCAACAAGTCAACCACTTCATCAAAAAGATGAATTTGTTGGGTCGTGAATTCCGTGCAGTCTTTATCTAAACAATCACTCACTGGAAAATGTGAGAAAATTCCTTCTACACATAAATTTTCCATACGATATTCTTCATAGATATCTTCAATATGCTTATCTTGTTTTTGATATACAATTCCTGTACGACACATACCTGTATCTACTTTACAGTGACAGCGAATCTTGATTCCATTGTCTTTGGCATATTGATTTAATTCTCTTGCATACTCAATTGATACTAAAGATTGAACAATATTTTGTTCATGAAGATAATGAAAATGCATGCTTGGTGTATACCCTAAAATAAGAATATTATCCTGAATTCCTGCATTTCTTAAATTTAAAGCTTCATCTACACTTGAAACGCCAAAATAATCTACGCCACATTTTTGTAGTGCTCTTGCACAGGCAACATCACCTAAGCCATACGCATTAGCTTTAACGATACCCATGATTTTTGTCTTTTTTACAAGCTTTCTGACTTCTTCTACATTATGTGCAATCGCATCATAATCGATTTCTGTCCAAGCTCGACTATAAGCTTCTAACATGCTCCAATTGTCCTTTGCATTGCTAAATCAATTAACTTATCAATTAAATCTGCAAATTCAATACCAGCTTCTTTCATCATTGAAGGATAACGAGAAGTAGCTGTTAATCCTGGAATTGTATTTAATTCATTTAATACAACTTCTTTATCTTCTGTCACAAACATATCAACACGAGCCATACCGCAGCAATTCATCGCGATATAAGTTCTACGTGCCAATTCCTGTGCTTGTTTAAATGTTTCTTCACTAATACGAGCTGGACAATAAATAGCTGCCCCTTTCATTTCGTATTTTCCTTCGAAATCAAAGAATCCACCCGTAATTTCAATTTCATCAACAGAACCAGTAAAGATTTCTTCATTTCCCATTACAGCACATCCGATTTCAAATCCCTTGATTACTTTTTCAACTAAGATCTTACCTCTACCATCATAGAAGAATGCATCTTTACATGCACTTTCAAATTCATCTTTGTTATTTACAAAATGTACCCCATAACTACTACCCGCATTGCATGGTTTTACGATCCATGGCAATGGAATCTCTTCTTGAATCTGTTCAAATGTTGGATTTTTCTTGTTTGCATGTAAACAAATATAATCTGCACAAGGAATATTGGCTTCCTTACAAAGAATGTGCATGATTTCTTTATCCATTGACATTGCACTCGACATTACATCGCAACCAACATAATGAATATTCATCAATTCAAGTAATCCTTGAATCAATCCATCTTCTCCATTTTTTCCATGTAATACTGGGAATACGCAATCCAGTTCGATTACTGCATTTGAACCATCTAAAGGCATGATTCCCCCATTTACCCATGCACATGATACGCATGTCGTTTCATTTTCCCATGTATCATGTTCAATTGACTCAATATCACCATTGTATAAATAGAAATGTCCTTTTTTATTGATTCCAATCAAAGTCATTTCATAATTTTCTGCATGAATTTGACGTAAAAAGGAATCTGTCGAATGTAGTGAAACTGAATATTCACTACTTTGTCCCCCAAATACTACACCTAAACGTAACTTACTCATTGTTATTTCCCCCTAAAAGCATCTACTAATGTATCCATTTTCATCGCTCTTGAACCTTTAATCAAGATTACACAATCTTCATCTAATAAAGGTTGAACAGCCTCATATATCTCATCTTTTGTTTCATACCAGTCACCATCGAAGCCATCGGCTGTTTCTTTTGAAAGTGGACCTGTACAATATAAGGCATCTACACCCTTTTCTTTGGCATATGCACCTACATCATAATGCAGTTGTTTTTCTTCACTTCCTAAATCCAGCATATCCGATAAGATCGCAATATGTTTTTTTGCCGGTAATACCATCAATGTATCAATGGCTGCTTTTGCACTTTCTGGATTTGATTTATATGTATCATCTAAAATATAAGCATTCTTAACTGGTATCAGCTGCGTACGCATCTTCGTCATTTCTAAATGAGCCAAGCCGTGAAGAATCGATTCTTCTTTTAAATGACATGCCTTCGCAATATAGATACATGGCAAGGCATTCATGGCCTGAAAATCACCAAACGCATGTAAATACACAGGCTTATCCAAAATATTACAACTAAACACAATTCCATCTTTACTATATTCAATAGGACTTGTAATATATACATCCCCACATTGTCCAAATGATACGATTTGTTTGTTTTTTGTGTCTATAGAAGCAAGAACTTCCTGGATTTCTTTACTGTCATAGTTATAAACAAATAAGCCATTGTCTTTTAAGCCTTCTAAAATCTCACATTTAGCCTGGGCAATCTGTAGCTTTCCGCCTAAATTTTCCATATGGGCAGATCCAACAGATGTAATGACGGAAATATCCGGTTGTGCAATAGATGTCAGCTGCGTAATCTCACCTTTGTTTTCCATACCCATTTCTAAAATAGCTACTTCTATATCTTCATCAAATTCAAAAATAGTTAATGGAAGACCAATTTCACTATTACGATTTCCCAATGTTTTCTGTGTTTTTTTCTCTTGCGAAAAAATACTATATAACATATCTTTACAACTTGTTTTTCCATTCGATCCGGTGACACCAATTACAAGTGGATGCAACTCATCTAAATAGGCTTTTGCCAATTTTTGCATAGCCACTAATGTGTCATCTACTAAGATAACAGGAAAATCAGGATATGGAAGATGATCCTTTTGCCACAAACTAATTAAAGCACCATCTTCGATTGTTTGTTTAGCAAAAGTATGTCCATCAACTCTTTGACCAATAATTGGCACATATAAAACATCTTTTGTCACTTGTCGTGAATCAATCACAACTCCGTGAATTTTTTTTGTATCGTCAATATCACCATGCACACTAGCATGCATCATATTTGTTATTTCATGAATGGTTTTTACAATCATCTCAAAACCTCCGCTTAGCTTACATTATAGCATAAAACTAGTTCTCCATATTTATATTTCATGAAAAATCCAAATTTTCCCATTTTTATCCATTACAAGCTCATACATTCTTCTAAAAAAAGACAAAACAACCATAAAAGTGGGGATGATTTACCCGTTTTATTCAATATCACATATTTCCCCACATTTTTCACATTTTATTTGACACAACTTATGATATACTTCTATACAAGCAAGGAGTTTGAAGACCTTGCCGGTATGAAATCAGTTATTGGTATTCATACTATTTTCTATCCCCTTATTGAAGAGCCAGACACCCCCTTAGTCTGGCTTTTCATTTTTTCTAAAACGATGTATCATTTTAAATAAGGAGGTCTTTGAATTATGTGTATTTTTTGTTCAATCGCTAAAGGTGAAATTCCTAGCAATAAAATTTATGAAGATGAAAGTATCATTGCTTTTCTAGACATCAATCCAACTTCTTATGGACACACACTTGTTGTTCCTAAAGAACATTGTGATTCTTTTTTAGATTGCCCTGATGAGACACGTAATCATGTATTTGAAGTTGCAAGTAAGCTTGCCAATAAATTAGAGGCAATTTTACATTGTGATGGTATTAATGTATTAACAAACATACATGAAGCGGCTGGTCAAAGTGTGAATCACTTTCATGTTCACTTGATTCCTCGTTATAAAGAGCATGATAGTGTAACAATCGAATTTCATGAAATTGAAAAGCCAGATTTTGAAGAATTAATGAATAAATTAAAATAAGAAGCCAATTTGGCTTCTTATTTACTTTGTTCAATTTGATATTTTGATGAATACACACGATTCACATAACCCGCAAAATCTTTGTCTTCCAATTCATCTTGGGTTAAATATGCCTTTTCTCCATATATATTATGTGTATCAATTTCATCAGAATCATTGATATTTGGAATACATACCATATAGTATAAAATTTCAGACGAATAATTCATATATACAATATAAACAAATCGATCACTGTTATTTTTTTGATTCGATTTTAAGTATGCAGAGTAGACAATCTTCATTTTATCAAGATTCGGCACTTTCTCATTTTTACCCTCTAAACTATATATAGAATCTTCATTTTCTTTTACATACTCTATAGTTGCATCTTTGCCCTCTCTAATTAAAGTTTTAGGAATATCCTCTAACGCTTTATAACGATTAGCAAGTCCTTCTACTTTAACATCTGTCTCTACACTTTTTGGCTTATAGTGATATTGATTGGCCAAAGCCTCATCATAAGTGGCTGTAACATGAATGGTATCTCCATTCGATAAATCCGTATTGGGACTCACTTCATACTTCACAGAATTTAGGAAATCCTGTGTTCTTTGATTTAAATCCCCCTGTTTTGGACTTACAACAACACTCGCATTCCCGTTTTCGCCCGTATAAGTATATTGTGCATTTGCCATGATATCGATTTCAACATTACGCAAAAAGAAAAAATATGCGATCAAAACAAGAATACATACCATACTCAATAAGCTGATAAAATATATTGTCTTATTCTCAATTTTCTGTTTATCCATTGTAAAACTCCTAATCAAAATACTGTGCATTTTCAATTGCCTTCGAAATATACAAAAGCAGATCTACATCCACTTGATCTTGTATGATTTCTTTTGCATCATGAATACACGTTTCCATCATTGCCTGGTCTTTTTCAAAATCGCCAAACACAAGACAAGGCATTCCACTTTGTCTTATTCCTAAGATATCACCTGGACCGCGCATATGCAAATCATAATTCGATACTTCAAAGCCATCTTTTAACTCTTCCATCTTTTTTAAACGCTCAATAGCCTGCGGATCATTAGAAGCTGACAACAAATAACAATACCCCTGTTTTTTATCACGTGCCACTCGACCTCTAAGCTGATGAAGAGTACTCAAGCCAAAGCGATGTGCATCATAAATAACCATGACGCTCGCATTCGCAACATCAATTCCTACCTCAATAACTGTGGTCGAAACCAAAATATCTAATTCATGTCTAGAAAATTTATCCATCGTTTCTTCTTTTTCCTGACTTGTCATTTTTCCATGCAGCAATCCAATACGCACATCTTTCAATGTTTTTGTCATACCCTCATAGATTTCAAAGACATTGCGTATTTTATATTCATCATTCTCCTCAATGGCAGGACATACTACATAGCATTGTCGACCTTCATGAATAAAATCGAGAACATCCTTTAAAACAGGTTTCATACTTGAAGTTTTAAAATATTTTGTGACAACCGGCTTTCTTCCTAAAGGCATTGTATGAATCGAACTAATGTCCATATCCCCATATAAAAAATGAGCATATGTTCTAGGAATCGGCGTTGCAGACATCATCAAAAAATCCACACACTTTCCTTTTTCGAGTAAAGACCTTCTTTGTTTCACTCCAAAGCGCTGCTGCTCGTCCGCAATCACAAGACCTAGTTTATTAAAAATAACGTTTTCCTGAAATAATGCATGTGTTCCCACAACATTTAAAATCTCTCCATTTTCAAGCTTTTCTAAAATTTTTTTCTTTTCCTTAGATGGTAAACTAGAAACATATAGAGTAGCTTCCAAACCTAGCTTATGCATATTTTCTACATGTTGCCTGGCCAAAATTTCTGTTGGAGCAAGTAAAGCCGATTGATATCCTGCAAGTTGATTGGCATACATACTGATTTGTGCAACAATCGTCTTTCCACAGCCTACATCCCCTTGAACAAGTCGAAACATCACATTTGTACTTTTTAAGTCATATAGAATATCATCCATACTTGAAAGCTGATCTTTTGTTAATTCAAAAGGAAGATTTGAAATCCAGTTCTTCACAGTACGAATTGAGAATTTTTTTGCCTTCTTGATTTCTTTCTTTTCGTGCATTGACTGCATGACACATTGAAAACACAAAAATTCTTCATATTTCAAAGTGCGAATGGCTGCATGCAGCTGTTTTTCATTTTTTGGAAAATGAATCCATTTATATGCCGTAGAAATATCCAGCAATTTATACTTTTCAATATATCTTTGAGGAACTCGCTGTGGCATAACATCCACATGATTTAACGCTTCTTTCATAATGGCCTGAATATCCGATTGTTTCAAGCCTTCTATCAATGGATACACAGGGTGCAAACCCAATTGTTGATCAAGGGGTTTAAAATTATAAGTGCTCGCCAATACATTATTATTCCCCTGATATTGGCCATATATCGTAATGGTCTTGCCAAAACCAAACTGCGATGGCCAAGGACGATTAAACAATGTAATATTCAGTTCCTCATTCCATGACATCACCTTGAATTTTGTCATCGAACGATTCTTCGACAAGCGAATCACACGGGCAGCTGAACAGATCAAGCCTTGAAACACAACATTCTCTTTTTCATTCCACTGTGAATAGGGCAATGTCTGTATGGTATCATAACGCAAAGGATAATACTTCAACAGATCCTCTACAGTTAAAATATTCATTTTTACAAGTAAACCTAGTCTTCGACTTGTAATTTTCAACTCATTAATCTGCATCTAAAAGACTTCCTACATATGAAACATAATTCAGTTCAAGAACACAATAGAGAAAACCTACTAAAAAATTCATAAACAAATAAGTAAACATAGTGGCAAGACTCGATTGAAAACTAACCCCTAAGAATAAATACATCATCCAAGATATCATTGGATTGCCCATATACATAGATCCAACCAAAATGCTTTGTGCATTAAATCCTTGAGCCGCACTAAATAAACCACCTGTCATAGTATCCAATACAACAATACAAATTAATAATGTGCAATACCAGTTTAGCATGGATTTTTGATGTTTCTTTATAGCCGTAGGAATGAATTCCTTTAAGTTTTTATCATGAATCAAGCCATAATAGAAAATCAACTGGAATGGCACCATCACAACTAAGAAGAAAGCACTCACTAACTGTAAGACTAACATTAAGCTTGTATTTTTCGAGCAGACATTCACTAGATTTGTAAGAATTCCACTCACAATCAAAATATAGATAGCTTGAAGCAATAGTACTTTAAAGATGGCTTGGAACGAAAAGTTTTTTTTCTTCCAAATCTTTGTACAAATAAAATAGAAGCCTATACTCGATAATAAACTTAATCCAACTTCTAGACTTTGTCTTACATATACATTCATACTAGAAGCGCTCATCATTAAATAGGCAACGTTATATACAAAGCATAAGATCAAAGTGAATACAATCGTTCTATATATACTTCTAAAATGGAATTTTGACATTAATTTCTTCATTTAAAAATCTCCTTTTTGGCTAAGATACAACTATTCCAGCCCCTTGTCTAAATACATTTTCTTTCAATTGACCAGAATCACATCCACAAGTATGTATCTGTGCTATAATATTATCAAATTTATGGAGGAAATGTATATGAATTCAAAAATAAAACGAATTCTTGACTTCTCAACTGCCTTTGGACCAAGTGGCATGGAAGACGAAGTATCTTCATTAGCCATGGAAGATGTTAAGGATATTTGTGAAGTTCATGATGATACAATGCGTAATACATATATGCACTTTAAACAAGACAAAAAGCATGAAACAACTATTCTTTTAGATGCACATGCGGATGAAGTTGGCTTCATTGTACAAGCCATCAAACCTAATGGTACTATTCGCTTTTTACCACTTGGAGGATGGGATCCTAAAAACATTGTATCTGGTGAAGTCTGGATTCTAAATGATAAAGGTGAAAAGATTTCTGGTATTGTCGCAAGTCAACCCGTTCACTTCTTATCTGAAGCAAAGCGCAACGGAAAAGTTGATTTTGATGATTTAGTTATTGATGTAGGTGCTACAAGTGGTAAAGAAGTAAAAGAACAATTTCATATTTCAGTAGGTAACTTCATGTGTCCAGCCGTAACTTGTAAATATGATGAAGCGCACAAGATCTTCTTAGGAAAAGCTTTTGACTGTCGTATTGGATGTGCAGCTGTAATGGATGTACTTCATCAATTAAAAGGTGTAAACCACAACATTGAAGCCACTTTGACAACACAAGAAGAAGTGGGCGAAAGAGGTATGGATACAGCTATTAAAACATTAAATCCAAATATTGCGATTTGTTTTGAAGGCTGTCCAAGTGACGATACATTTGAACCCGACTACATGATTCAGTCCGCCTTGAAAAAAGGGCCTATGCTACGTTGGTTTGACCGTTCTTATATCACAAGTCCACGTTTCATGCGTTATGCGATTGATTTGGCCCACGAAAAGAATATTCCTGTCCAAGAAAGTGTCAGAAAAGGTGGAGGAACCAATGCAGGTATTACACACCGCTATAACATCCCTACCATCATTATTGGTATTCCTGTTCGTTTCGCGCATGCTTCATTTGGAATCTGTTCTGAAGAAGATTATGACAATGCTGTAAAGCTTGCGGTTGAAATCATCACAAACATCGATGCCCAAACAATTCGAGGATTCTAGAATGGAAAGAATTGCCGTTGTAACGGATACAGGCTCGAATCTATCTTTTGAACAGGCAAAAGAATTAGGAATCTTTCTGCTTCCTTTACAAATCACAATCGATGATACAACTTACCAAGATACACTTGAAATTTCAACACAAGACATTTATAAAGAATTAGCCAAGGGTAAAATGCCAAAAACAAGCATGGCTGCTTATCAAAGAATCTATGATTTATTTGAAGAACTAAAAAAGGAATATGATACCGTCTTTGCAGTCCCATTGACAAATGGATTATCTACAAACGCTGCAACTATGCAAAGTATTGCCCGCGAATTAGAAATGAATGTCCATGTCATTGATCTTTATTCAACATGCGAACTTGAAAAACATGTGGCAGTCTGGATCAAAAAGCTTGTGGATGAAAATAAATCTTCAGAAGAGATTTTAAAGATCATTCAACCTGCTATTGATGAATCCAACTCATTGATTCTTGTCAAAAATCTTCAGCACTTAAAGCGCGGAGGAAGACTAACTCCAATGGCTGCAGCGCTTGCGGGTTTATTAAAGATCTATCCTGTTTTACATATAAATAAAAGTACAGAAGGAAGAATTGATGTATTAAATAAGGTTCGTACAGAAAAAAGAGCCGATGCCTATGCGATCGATAAAGTCATGGATGATATTGATATAGAACATACGCATATCTATATTATTCACTCAGACTTTTTAGAGGGTGCCAACCATTTTAAAAAATGTTTTATCGAAAAAGGTGTACCTGAAGAAAATATTCATATAAACTATATTAGTTCCGTAATTGCCGTACACACTGGTCTTGGTTGTATCGCATTACAATATATAAGAAAGGAAAATTAAACATGGAAACTAAAAACATTTTAATCACAATGAAAAATGGGGACAAAATCAAAGCAGAATTATATCCAGAGATTGCTCCTGAAACAGTTCAAAACTTTTTGAATCTAATCGAAAAGAAATTCTATGATGGGCTTACTTTCCACCGTGTCATCAAAGGATTTATGATTCAAGGTGGATGTCCTATTGGAAATGGTACAGGTGGACCAGGGTATACAATTCATGGTGAATTCGCATCCAATGGTTTTAAAAATGATTTAAAACACACTCGCGGTGTTTTATCTATGGCTCGTGCTATGGATCCAAATAGTGCAGGAAGTCAATTCTTCATTATGCACCAGGATGCCCCTCATTTAGATGGTGAATATGCTGCGTTTGGCAAAGTGATTGAAGGTATGGAAAATGTAGATAAAATTGCAAAAACACCAACTACATTCAATGACCGTCCTAGAAATCCACAAGTGATCGAAACAATCACACTTGTTGACTAATGACGCTGCAACAATTGCGCTACGTGATCCAGGTTGTTGAATCTGGATCTTTTAATTCCGCAGCCAAAGCCCTATTCATATCACAGCCATCCCTTTCTAAATCCATTCATGATCTTGAAGAAGAAATGTCCATCTGTTTGTTTGTGCGAACAAATAAAGGAATCTTACTTTCTGAACAAGGAGAAAAATTTCTAGGATATGCAAGACAAGTGGTTGAACAAGCTAATCTTTTAGAAGAACAATACAAGAATGCAGCACCCGCAAGAACTGTATTTGCGATTTCAAGCCAGCACTATGCATTTGTCGTCAATGCTTTTGTTGCTCTAGTAAAAGAATACAATCAAAACGAATATGAATTTTCTTTAAGAGAACAAAGAACCTATGACATTATTGATGATATTAAAAATCATCGAAGTCAATTAGGAATTCTTTATCTTTCTCATTTCAACAAAGAAGTCATTCAAAGTATCTTGAAAAAAGAGCATCTGACATTCACAAAGCTATTTGAAGCTAAACCCCATGTATTTGTATCCAAGACAAATCCTTTATCCAATAAAAAAACAGTAAGAATGGAAGACTTAGAAGACTATCCTCGTTTAACTTATGAACAAGGAATCAATAACTCCTTCTACTTCTCAGAAGAATTACATAGTACGCAACCTTCAAAAAAAAGTATTATTGTGTCCGATCGAGCTACCTTATTTAATTTATTAATAGGATTGAATGGATATACCATCTCTTCAGGTATTTTGAGTGCCGATTTAAATGGAGATAATATTGTTTCCATTCCACTTGAAAGTGATGAAGTGATGGAAATCGGATATATTTGTGATGGTTCATTATCTACCATGGCCAGAAACTATCTACATCATCTAGTACAATATATTGAACAGACCAAGTAAAAACGCTTGGTCTTTTATTATAGTTTTTCCCTATAACAGCCTAAAGAATATTTCGATTATTCTATAGACTACAAATGTGATAGACTAAATCCATACGAAAGTTGAGGATTTGATAATGACAGTACAAACACCATATAGATACGATGTAGTAGGAAGTTTTTTAAGACCTGAAAAATTGAAACAGGCTCGTAAAGATTTCGAGGCGAAAAAAATCACGAAAGATGAACTTACAAAAGTTGAAGATGCATGTATTACAGATTTGATTCAAAAAGAAAAAGCAGCCGGACTTCATGTTATTACAGATGGAGAATTCAGACGTGCAACTTGGCACTTAGATTTCATGTGGGGATTTGATGGCGTATCTCATACACCAACTAAGACAGGTCTTCCATTCCATGGCGAGGCTGCTATGATTGATGATACATATTTAAGTGGAAAAGTAGGTGTAAGTGGAACACATCCATTTGTAGAACATTTTAAATTTGTGAAACAATTTGAAGATGATAACACCATTGCCAAACAAACCATTCCAGCTCCTGCACAATTTTTAGAACAAATGATTCTTCCATTTGCGTTAAAAAACACTAAAAAATACTATGAAGATACTGAAGAATTAGTTCAAGATATCGCAAATGGCTATAAAGTTGTGATTCAACAATTATACGATGCAGGATGTCGATGCATCCAATTTGATGACTGTTCTTGGGGCATGTTAGTGGATGAAAAAGCTCCCTTATTCTTTCAGACCGATCAAGAAGGATTATTAAAGGTACAAGAACTATTTTTGCGTATCAACAATCTAGCTATTGAAGGAAAACCAGAAGATCTAGTTATCAATACCCATGTATGTCGTGGTAACTTCCACTCGACATATGCATCAAGCGGTGCTTATGATGCTGTCGCAAAAACATTATTCGCAAAAGAAAATGTACATGCCTATTTCCTAGAATTTGATGATGCTCGTTCAGGGGGATTTGAACCTTTGAAAGAAGTCACACCTGATAAAAAAGTTGTTCTTGGTTTAGTCACTACCAAATCAGCTGCATTAGAAGACAAAGATACCGTTATTGCTCGTATTAAAGAAGCAAGTCAATACGTGCCTTTAGAAAACTTATGTTTAAGTCCACAATGTGGTTTTGCATCATGTGAAATTGGAAATAAACTAACAGAAGAACAACAATGGGCTAAAATAAAATTGGTTAAAGAGATTGCCGAAGAGGTTTGGGGATAAACGAAAGTTGAGGATTGGATTATGACAGTGCAACCACCATATAAATACGATGTAGTAGGAAGTTTCTTGCGTCCTGACTACCTAAAAAAAGCAAGAGAAGAATTTGCGAAAGGAACAATTGATGCAAGCCAATTGAAAAATGTTGAAGATAAAGCCATTCTAGATCTAGTCGCAAAAGAAAAAGAAGCAGGTCTTCAAGCCGTCACAGACGGAGAATTCAGAAGAAGATACTGGCATTTGGATTTTCTTGCAGATCTTGATGGCGTAGAAGAAATCAAGGCTGATCACTGGTCTGTACATTTCAAGGGACATCAGCCAAAAGCAGCTACATTGAAAATTGTAGATAAAATTGATTTTGGAAATCCTCCATTTTTAGAACACTTCATATATTTGAAAAGCATAGCACAAGATACTCCTTGTAAAATGACAATTCCATCTCCTTCTATGTTGCACTTGATTTGTTGTGTACGTTCAGAAGAATATGCGCCAATCGAACGTTATCAGGATATGAAAGTGCTGTATCACGATATTGCGATTGCCTATCAAAAGGCTATTCGCGCATTCTATGATGCTGGTTGTAGATATTTACAATTAGACGATACTTCTTGGGGGGAATTCTGTGATGCAGATAAAAGAAAAGCATATAAAGAAAGAGGCTTAGATTTAGAAGAAATCGCAAAAGCTTATGTGGATATGATCAATCTTGCATTAGAGGCAAAACCTGAAGACATGACAATCACGATGCATATTTGTAGAGGAAATTTCAGATCTACATGGTTCTCATCTGGTGGATATGAACCAGTTGCAAAGACTTTATTTGGCCATTGTAAAGTAGATGGATTCTTTTTAGAATATGATTCAGAAAGATCAGGCGATTTTTCTCCACTTCGCTATATTAAAAATCAAAAGGTTGTTTTGGGATTGATCACATCAAAATTTCCGGAACTAGAAAATAAAGAAGAGGTAAAGAAAAGAATTCAAGAAGCAGAAAAGTATGTGCCAAAAGAACAGCTTTGCCTAAGTCCACAGTGTGGTTTTTCTTCTACTGAAGAAGGTAATGTCATGACCGAAGAAGAACAATGGACTAAAGTAAAATTAGTCAAAGAAATTGCTGAAGAAGTTTGGGGATAAACTAAAAGAGGCTGTAATGAAATGTATTTATTTCGTTACAACCTCTTTTTATTTGATTTTATTCATTTTATGTTTCACCCAAAAAGATACTACATTTAATATATATGGAATCAAACATACATTGATCACAACATATACAACTTGATACCATGTTAAATTTACGATATAAAAGAAATGTTTAAATAGTACCATAGCACATAAGAAAATAGAGCACATTACAATGACAAGGATCTTTCTTAGTGCAGTCATCGGTACACAGACGCGTATCAATACGACTAGTGCATTCACACCCGCAAGAATGGTACACATCGTTGAATATTGACTTGGAGAAACTGGTACAAAATGGCCTACAATCGATACTCCAATGACACTTAAAATAACACAAGTAGCGCCTGGAATAGCTTTAGAAAAAACATTCTTTAAAAAATTGCCCTTTACAATGCTTCCATTCGGTTCCAAAGTCAGTATAAAGCTAGGTATACCTGTTGCCAATGCCGAGATAAGTGTCAACTGAATAGGTTTAAATGGATAATTCTTTAGACAAACCAACGTTAATAAGGATAGTCCAATGGAAAATAATGTTTTAACCAAGAACAAAGAAGCCGTTCTTTGAATATTATTAATTACGCAACGTCCTTGATATAAGATAACAGGTAATGCATTCATTTGATCTTTCAATAGGACCAAAGAGGCTACACTTTTACATGCTTGTGAACCACTTCCCATTGCAATGGAGCAATCAGCTTCTTTTAAAGCCATAACATCATTCACACCATCCCCTGTCATTGCGACTGTTTTGTTTCTTTTCTTTAATGCCAGAACGAGCTCTTTTTTTTGTTCAGGTGTAACACGTCCAAAAATCGAATAGGAATCAACAACAGACTCTACATCTTGAACACAAGACATATCGATACTTTCAGATTCAAAGCCAGCTTTTTTGGCAAGGGCCTGCACCGTTTTAGGATCATCACCCGAAATCAGTTTTATATCCACACCTTGCTTTTTAAAGAAATTTAACGTATCCTTGGCATCTGGCCTTAATTCATCACGTAAACAAATATAGGCAAGTACGAAATCATTTTTCATTAATACAACCACTCGCATAGCTTGTTTTGTGTATTCTTCAATTCGATTTTGTACGTTTACATCCAATCTATTTGCGATATAAGAGTACGCTCCTAGTTTATATTCGCCATCTTCAAAGATCACGCTTGAATATTTTCTTTGGCTAGAAAATGGCACATACGAAATCACTTTATTATGATTTTGCATTTTAAAATAATTTCTTAATGCGATAGCTGTTGCATTATCATCGGGCAAAGCCTGCATCATATCCCCAATGATTCCATCTACCTTTTCTAGTGCTTCTACATGACATACGCTTAATTTTCCTTGTGTTAGAGTTCCTGTTTTATCTAGGCATAATGTATCTGTACGTGCTAAGGTTTCAATGCAATAGAGTTCCTGGACCAAAACATCTTGTTTAGCAAGCTTAAACGAACTGATTGCCAAGGCAACACTTGTCAAAAACACAAGGCCTTCAGGAATCATACCGACGACTGCAGCTACAGTGTTTAATGTAGCTGTTGTGTAATTTGTCTTAATGATTTGTTTAATAAACAGTGCACATCCAAGTGGAATCAAAATATAGGTACACCATTTAATAATGGTATCAATAGAATCTCGTAGTTGACTTGGATATCGTTTAAATCGTTTGGCATGTTTTAATATAGAATAAGAATATGTATCTTGCCCAACTTTATCTGCCATCATGTAACATTTGCCTGAAACCACAAAACTTCCACTTAACAATGTATCCTTTTCTTTTTTATAAATGGCATCACTTTCTCCAGTCAACATGGACTCATTGCACTCAATGCTTCCAGACAGGATGTGTCCGTCGCAACATATTTCATCTCCCGCATGAAGTACAAGAATATCCTTTTCTTCTACGTCTTGAATATAAACTTCAACTTCCTGATTTTCTTTAAGAATATGAATTTTTGCCTGATTCAATAAAGAAAGCTTATCTAGCATATGCTTTGATCGTATTTCTTGAAATAAACCAATAAACATATTCAAGATAACTGTAATCATAAATAACATATTACGATAAGAGCCTGTAAAGAAGACAAAAATAGCTAGAACAATATTAATTCCATTAAATAATGTAAATACATGTTGCTGAATAATTTCTCGATAACTTTTTGAGATTATAGGTTCTACTGTATTTTTTTTATGCATATTCTTATTGTACTACCTTTTACATTTCTAAATTATTAAAGTTTTATTAAAAATGATACGACATCGCCGTATCATTAAATACATTCTAGTGGTGTATCCGCAAGTGTAACCGCCTCAGCATAAGATGTGATTGCTAAGTTCGATTCAATTGCTTTTTGTAGACAGAACATCAATAATCTTGTATCGAATGCCTGCAAATCTTTATCAAATTGAATAGCCGGATATTTTGATAAATGATTTAGAAGTTCTGTAATATTTTTTGATGTATGTTTTGTAGAAATTCCTGTCACAACAACATTTTCCTGCTTAATAGCCTTTAATCCATTCAATAAAGCCACATAAGGTTTATCAGGTCTTTGCACAAGCATCACCTTATTTTTTGGTGCGGAAGCAAGTCTTAATGTCCATACACTTTTACAACTCACAACAATCTGTGTACAATTTTCATCATTCGCAAACAAATCAATTGTTTCTAATAACATGTCGTACGTATCTTCTACTTCATTACAATCATCAAATACCAACGCTGAATATTCCATCTTTATACCTATCCTTTCAAATCTTCTGGCAAAGTTATTTTTTTATTTGTGAAACTGGATAATACCACTTTTACTCTTGTTTTAGAAAACCACTCTACAAGCTGAGCGTCATCTGTTGCCTCTACTTGTTTATTTCTTGCAAGTTGATGACACTCCTTAATTAAATCTGTTTTAAAACATTGCGGAGTCTGTGCATGATATACAAGTTTTCTTTCTAATGACTCTTTGACATAGCCATCCACAACAATCTTTGTAGTATCTACACTTGGAACCATTAATAAACAAGCATCCTCTGTTTCTAATGTTTGTTTCAAATTAACAATCCATTCCTGATCAACAAAAGGTCTAGCCCCATCATGAATCATGACATAATCCTGATTTACAACCTGTAATCCATTATATACACTATCTTGTCGCGTTTTGCCTCCCGTTACAATTTGAATTCGAGAATCATATCGATACTTTTCAGTTACATAATCCTTTTCATAATCTGCACAAACAAGTACAACTTGTTTACAGTCATCATCCGATAAAAAAACAGACAGACTCTTATTCAGAACAGTTTGTCCATTTTCAAAAGTATAAAATACTTTGTTGTAATCTAAATTCGTTCGACTGCCTCTTCCAGCAGCTAAAACAATCACACTATAGTTCATGAACCCATTATATCAAATTTTCTTAACAATTGATAAAAAAATTGGAAGATTCAACTTCCAACTTATTCCATATATAATATAACTTCCTTTTCATCTAAAGATTTCTTCATATCAATGACTCTTTGATTCTTAGAGCCCCTAAAGGCTAATGTGATATCTTTCTCTTCCTCTTTAAATGGACCATCTACTAAAACATCTAGTAAAGATAACATTTCATCGGTTACTTCACAATGTTTTCTACCACCATCTAACAAGTCTTGATCTAAAATAAATCCTGTAAATGACCAAATATTTTTTTCAGGTAATTCTTTACGAACACGACGAAGTAATTTAACTAATTCTCTTTGATTTTCTGGTTCAAAAGGTTCTCCCCCTAACAAAGTCAAACCAGCAATATGACTTGGTTTTAAGGCTTCAATAATTTCGTCTTCTACCTCTTTTGTATAAGGATTTCCATAGTCAAAATTCCATGTCTCGGGCTGAAAACAATTCTTACAATGATTTGTACATCCTGATACAAACAGCGTAACACGTACGCCCTTCCCATTTGCGATATCATTCTTTTTTATATTTCCATAATACATAACTTCATCCTCCTGCAGAAAAAGAGCTAGAATACTAGCTCTTATAAATGCAATACTCTTTCTTTGATTTCTTGAGTTCTACCTTGGTTCCAGAATTGCGTTCCAATGTATCCACAAGTACGACGTGCTACATTCATCTTTTCTTGGTCACGATTTCCACAGTTTGGGCATTCCCAAACTAATTTGTGATTTTCATCTTCTACAATCTTAATTTCTCCTGTGTATCCACATACCTGGCAATAATCTGATTTTGTATTCAATTCTGCATACATAATGTGATTATAGATATGTTTCATAATAGCTAAGACTGCATCAATATTATTTTCCATATTTGGAACTTCTACATAGCTGATAGCTCCACCTGGAGAAAGCTTTTGGAATTGTGATTCAAAAGTTAATTTTGTGAAGGCATCGATTTCTTCAGTTACATGAACATGATAACTATTTGTGATATAGTTTTTATCTGTTACATGTGGAATAATGCCAAAACGCTCTTGTAGATGTTTAGAGAATTTAAATGTTGTTGATTCCATTGGCGTTCCGTACAATGAAAAATCAATATTTTCTTCTGCCTTCCATTTAGCACATGCCTCATTTAGATACTGCATAACTTTTAATCCAAATGAAGTTCCTGGTTCCTCTGTATGAGGATGTCCTGTCATATAATATACACATTCGCATAATCCTGCATATCCTAAAGAAATTGTAGAATATCCACCATATAATAATTTATCGATTGGTTCTCCCTTTTTCAAACGAGCCAATGCACCATTTTGCCACAAAATAGGAGCTACATCGCTAGGTGTTCCTAACAATCTTTCATGACGGCACATCAATGCTTTTTTGCATAAAGCTAATCTTTCGTCCATGATTTTCCAGAATGCATCTTCATCCCTTTTACTTGAACAAGCCACATCGACTAAGTTCAAAGTAACAACACCCTGATTGAAACGACCATAGTACTTTGGTTTACCATTTTCATCTAAGTATGTCGTTAAGAAAGAACGACATCCCATACATGGATAACAATGACCTTCGCCATTTGCGTCCACTTTTAGTTCTAACATTTTCTTTTCAGAAATATAATCTGGAACCATACGTTTTGCAGTGCATTTCGCAGCTAATTCCGTTAAATACCAATATTGAGATCCTTCTTCAATATTATTTTCTTCAAGAACATAAATCAATTTAGGGAATGCCGGCGTAATCCAAATGCCCTTTTCATTCTTCACTCCCTTAATTCTTTGTTTCAACATTTCTTCAATAATGATAGCTAAGTCATCACGTGTTTGTCCTTCAGGCACTTCATTCAAATACATGAAAACTGTCACAAATGGTGCTTGCCCATTTGTCGTCATCAATGTAATGACCTGGTACTGAATCATCTGTACACCTTTTTCAATTTCTTTGCGAACACGCATTTCTGCCATTTTATTTACAGTATCTTCAGATGAATCTAAATTTAATGACTCCAATTCTTCCTTCACTTCACGACGTGCTTTTTCTCTTGAAACCTGCACAAATGGAGCTAAATGTGAAAGTGTAATACTTTGTCCTCCATATTGTGAACTTGCAACTTGTGCAATGATTTGTGTAGCAACGTTACATGCCGTTGAAAAACTATGTGGTTTCTCAATCATTGTTTCAGAGATAACCGTTCCATTTTGAAGCATATCATCTAGGTTTACTAAGCAACAATTGTGCATGTGCTGTGCAAAATAATCTGAATCATGGAAATGAATGATCCCATTTTCATGTGCTTCCATAACATCTTGAGGCAACAAGAAACGTTTTGTGATATCCTTCGAAACTTCACCGGCCATATAATCACGTTGAACACTGTTTACCAATGGGTTTTTATTTGAGTTTTCTTGTTTTACTTCTTCATTATTACGTTCAAGCAAAGACATAATTTGTTTATCTGTAGAGTTCGCCTTACGAACTAATGCACGTTCATAACGATACGTAATGTAATTGTGTGCTACCGCAAAACAACGATGCTCCATCAATTCGCCTTCAACCATATCTTGAATTTCTTCTACATTCGGACTTCTTTTCAAATTCTCACATTTATCAATCACACTTTGCGTAACTGAATGAATCAATTCATCCGTCATTTGATTATGTGTTGTTGCTTTATTTGCTTTTTTGATCGCATTTTCAATTTTTGATGCATCAAAAATGACTTCTTCTCCACTTCTTTTGATAACGTTCATATAATTCCTCCTAAAATAGTTGAAGGTTCAACTATTTTTTATTAACTATCTTAAGTATACTTATATTTTTTTCTAAAACAAGACTTTACATTCCTATAAAATAATGCTTGACCTTTATATAAAGGAAGCAGATTTTTTTATTTTTTTAAGTTCGTTAATAAGTATAAATTTTTTCTTTCTTCCCTTCATTTTGTGCAACCTCCTTTATCTACAAAATATCATTCATATAGACGTTATAAATGTCAGTTTAAATATTTTTAGAATTTAATGTTAATTTCACATAGACTTGCTACAATAAAGTAAAGAAACAAAAGGAGATCATATTATGGATTACAAAATCAAAGGGGATTCAGATTGCCCAATTGTAGAAATCAATCTACAAAACAATGAAACAGTAAAAATTGAAAGAGGCTCAATGGCATATATGTCAAATGTTGTTATTGAAGGAAAAATGAACAGCAGCAAAAAAGGACTTGGAGGCGTATTAGGTGCCATCGGAAGAAGTGTAACTAGTGGCGAAAGCATGTTTATTACAGAAGCTACTGGTACAAGCTATGATGGATTGCTAGGTATAGCTCCTTCGATTCCAGGAAAAATCGTATGTTTAAAAGTACAACCTGGATGTCATTATTACTTAAACAACGGTGCTTTTCTAGCTTGTGATCAAAATGTAGCTTATGAAATGAAAACACAAAGCGTTGGAAAAGCCTTATTTGGTGGAACCGGTGGATTTTTCGTCATGCATACATCTGGTCAAGGCGATCTTTTAATCAACGCCTATGGAGATATCATGGAAATCAATGTTGACGATGCACACCCAATCACAATCGATAACGAACATGTTGTTGCATGGGATGATTCATTAGATTATGAAATCAAGATTGCTTCCGGAACTTTTGGATTCACTACCGGAGAAGGTTTAGTCAACATTTTTCATGGCAATGGCAAAGTATATATCCAATCTCGTAATCTACACTCATTAGCCGATGCGTTAACTCCATTTATCCCTCAATCAAGAGACTAAAAAAAAGCGCAATGCGCTTTTTTATTTACATCCATCTCCCTTACAGTCAATACAAGAACGATCACATTTATTTCCTTTTAGCTTTTTAAAACTCTCCTCACTTATCGTATGTTCCATTCGACAAGCCTCTTCTTCTGCAAGCACAGGTTCCACGCCTGCATGCAGCAATTGATTTTTAAAATAAATATGTCTTTCGTAAACTTGACTCGCCTTCACTTGTCCTTGTTCAGTAAAGAATATATAGCCTGTTTTATCTGTATATATCAATTCTTTTTCTTTTAAATCTTTTAAAGCATGTGAAACACTTGGCTTTGAAAAACCTAAAGCTGCGGCTACATCAATAGCACGAACATGTTCTTGTTGAGATTTCAATACATATATTGTTTCTAAATAATCTTCCTGTGATTGTGTTAGCTGCATATTTAACCTCCGGTTAGTTTTAACTTACCATAAGAGTATAACAAAATTTCACATAAGATTCAAAACTTTTGCACAAAAATTAAAGTTAAGATACACTTATAAAGTATTTTATATACACAAAGGAGAACAAACAAATGTTTAAATGCAATAAATTATTAGGAATCTCTCTTGCTGCAGTGATGAGTATTTCTGCAAGTGCATCCAATGTATTCGCAATTGACACTTCTGTCATAGATGAAAAATGGGGCAAACCCACCGTTGTATATGGCAGTGGACTAAACGATGAACAAATCGAAAGTACACGAGAATTATTTGATATTCAAGATACAAACAACGTATATGAAACCAGTGTAGATGCCAATGATTTATCCACATATCTAGGTGTTGATGGCGCTGATAATTTAATCTTGATTTCAAGTGTCATGGTACAAAAGCAAGATGCTGGAACGGGTGTAAAAGTAAAGATCATTACGCCAGAAAATATCACAAAAATCACTTCAAATCAATATGCTAACGCTGCTATTACTGCAGGTGTCAGCGATGTTGAAATCGATGTTGCCGCAGTATCAAGAGTAACCGGTGAATCCGCATTAACAGGCGTCTATAAAGCCCTAGAGGCAAACGGTGAAACTTTGGATGCAGATCGTACACAAGTTGCTCAGGACGAATTAGAAACAACCAATGAAATTGCTGAAAATAACGCAGAAAACAGTAACTTCAACTCAAGCAATCTAGATCAAGCCATCGTTGAAATTAAACAGGAACTAGCTGAAATCAAACAAAATCAAGGTAGCGCTGCTACAACAGAACAGGTAGAACAAGTCGTACAAGATGCTTTAAATAAATTTAATTTAAGTGATATTATTTCTCAAGATGACATTGATAAATTGATCGCATTCGCAAAGAAATATCAAAACACTTCTGCTATTGATTCACAAGAAGTTTTAGATCAATTAAACAAATTATCCGGAAGTTTAAAAAATCAATTATCTGGTCTTTTCAACAAAGCACAATCTGAAGGATGGCTAGACAAAATTATTAATTTCATAAAGAGCTTATTTAACTAAAACAAGGAAGTCAATCGACTTCCTTCAGACTGTTGACAAAGTGACTGTCGACAGTCTTTTTAAAAT
>UMHM01084952.1_pt1 | contig 38753 bp, 41 predicted proteins | sample 1965501 | NCBI WGS metagenome assembly UMHM01 (sample SAMEA4836095, study PRJEB28245) | human gut metagenome | biome: gut microbiome; material: fecal sample | place: Denmark | collected 2008
AGTTTTTAGAGGTTACCTATTGTAAAAAAAGCCGAAGATTTTGAAAAAAATCTCGGCTTTTTGGCGTTTTCGGCGAAATTTCGTCTGAAAAATTATTTCGTGCAATTTCTATTGAAAATAGCGAAAAAAAGGTATATAATAATATGGGAATGTATGAAACTTATAAAATAATGCGGACTAAAAATTATGACTAAAATAAAATCTATATTTAAATATCTTCTGACACATTTCAAGCGCACCGACAAGCTGCTTCCGCTGATTTGCACAGCGATAACGGCTTTTGACATTTTTCTTGTGGACTCGATGTACCGCACGGGAGTTGTGGACAGCGCGTCCGTTGTGACGACGCAGCTTGCGGCGGCGATACTGGGGATTGTCACAGCGACTGTAATAAGCTTTATCGACTACAAATTCATCTCGAAGATTTGGTTTGTTTACGCGCCTGTTGCGGTGATTTTGCAGCTTTTGCTGTTCTCGCCGCTGGGACGGCATCGCGACGACGATATCGCTTGGCTTGATTTCGGATTTATCAACATTCAGCCGTCCGAGATACTGAAATTCGTGTTTATCATAACGCTTGCAACGCACATTTCAAGGCTTGGCGACAAGCTAAACTCCCCGAAGCATTTTCTGCTTGTGTGCGCTCACGGACTGTTTCCGGTCGGACTGATAATAATTCAGGGCGACGCCGGCTCGGCGCTTGTTTTCCTGTTTATATTCATCTGTATGCTCTTTATGGGCGGGATTTCTTGGAAATATATCGTGGGAACGCTTGTGATAACGCCGCCGATTTTGCTTGTGGTGTGGAATTACGTTATGCAGGACCACCACAGATACCGCGTTTTGCTGCTGTTTGACAAGCAGATGCAGGAAGAAGAACGGCTGAACCTTTATTTGCAGCAGTACAACGGAACGATTGCGCTTGGTTCGGGGCAGCTCACGGGGCTTGGCTTCGAGGATAACTCAAATTACACCTACACGCCCGAAATGTACAACGATTTTGTGTTCTCGTATATCGGAATGACGCTTGGATTTATCGGGTGTATGGCGGTTGTGATTGCGCTCGCGATGCTTTGTCTAAAGCTCATTTCAAACGCTTCGGGAGCTTCCGACCCGCTCGGAAAGCTGATTTGCATAGGCGTTTTCGCGATGGTATTCTTCCATTGCGTTGTGAATATCGGAATGGTGCTTTCGGTTGTGCCGGTAATCGGAATACCGCTTCCGTTCCTGAGTACGGGAGGCACGGCAATGTTTATGATGCACGCGTGTATGGGGCTTGTGCTGAGCGTATCCGCGCATAAAGAGAAAGCAAAGCATATGTTTTACACGGAAAAAGACTGAAAAAAGCTGCAAAACGGCTTATTTACAACTGCAAAATACTGCATTTGAAAGGACGAATTATGAGACCTGCCGTAAAAAAGATTGACGAAATATACGCGCCGAATGTTCTCGAAGCGCAGAAAATGCGTTATCGCGCAGCGGAATGTGGGTTCGCGGAGCATTTCGGAACGCTTGGGGAACATCGTTTTTTTTCCGCTCCGGGCAGAACGGAAATCTGCGGAAATCACACGACCCACAGCCGCGGAAAAGCGTTTGCGGCGAGTATCGACCTTGACACAATCGCTGTCGTTCAGCCGAGCGACGACGGTTTTATCACGATAAAATCAGAGGGGTTCCCCGAAGAAAAAGTGAGCGTTGACGACCTCGACGTTAAAGAGGAGGAAAAGCTTACTGCGGCGGCGCTTATACGCGGTGCGCTGAAAGGGTTCAGGCGGAACGGCTACAATATCGGCGGCTTCAAGGCTTACACAACGTCGAAGATTATCCCCGACTGCGGACTTGGAAGCTCCGCGGCGTTCGAGGTGCTTATCGGCACGATTATCACGCATATGTTCAACAACGGTCAAATTCGTTCCGCGACAATCGCGCAGATTGCGAGATTTGCCGAAAACGAGTATTTCGGGAAGCCTTCGGGGCTTATCGACCAGGTTGCCTGCGCGGTCGGCGGTTTTGTCGCGATTGATTTTAAGGACGACGATATGCCGATTATCGAGGAAATTCATGCCAATCTGAGCGATTATCACCACGCTCTGTGCATTGTAAACGCAGGTGTGAAGTATGGCGATTTTTCCAAGGAATACGCGCTTATTGACGCAGAAATGCAGGAAATTGCAGAATATTTCGACTGCGAAAGCCTTCGTCAGCTCGCGATTGAGGATATCACGCTTAATATAAAGGATTTGCGCCAAAATTTCGGCGACAGAGCCGTTCTTCGCGCAATCCACTTCTTCCGCGAAAACGAGCGCGTGGAGAAGATTGTCCACGCGCTGAAAAACGATAATTTCGACGGTTTTCTGTCGTCCGTCAGAGAAAGTGGCGACTCGTCGTTCAAATATTTGCAGAATATCTACACTCCCTCGGACGTGCGCCATCAGCCGCTCAGCATCGCGCTCAACGTCGCCGAGGACGCGCTTCACAGAAAAGGCGCGTGCCGCGTTCACGGAGCGGGATATTTCGGCTCAATGCAGGCGTTCGTGCCGTTTGAGGATATCCAGCAGTTCAAGATGAAAATGGAGAAGATTTTCGGCGTAAACTCCTGCCACGTCCTCTCCGTCAGAAGCGCAGGCGGCTGCGAGGTTATTTTCTGATTACTCAACCTCAAAATCGCTCATCTGCTTTATCAGCACAACGTCAACGAGCGCGTCCAAAAGCACGCCGTTTTCGGTGTATTCCTCGGAGAAAATCTTGCCGTTTTCGCGTATCTGCGCCGAAAGACCCGCCTTATCGTAAGACAGAAGCAGCTTCATTCGCTTCGAGGTCTGCGGAAGATTTCGTGAAATTGCGCGCAGAAGCTCGTCAATTCCCTCGTTGTTTTTCGCGGAAATCTTGACGGTTTTTTCGTCCGTGGGAATATTCTCCGTGATTTTATCGCACTTGTTCAGCACGGTTACAACCGGTATTTCCGAAGCGCCAAGCTCCGCGAGAGTTCGCAGCGTAACCTCGGATTTCTCGGCGATTTCCGGGTCGGAAACATCGCAGACGTGCAGGATTATATCCGCGGAAGCCGCTTCCTCAAGCGTTGATTTGAACGCTTCCACAAGGTTGTGCGGAAGCCGCCTGATAAGCCCTACCGTATCCACAAGCAGCAGATTTCGCCCGTCGGGAAGCTCGATTGCGCGCGAAGTCGGGTCAAGGGTCGCGAAAAGCTTGTCCTCTGCGAGAACGCCCGCTCCCGTCAAAAGGTTCAGAAGCGTTGATTTTCCCGCGTTTGTGTAGCCGACGATCGCGCCTACCTGTACATTATCCTTTTTGCGCCTGCCGCGCGAAAAACCGCGCCGCTGTTCAAGCTCTTTCAGCTCGTCCGACAGCTTTTCAATGCGCCTGCGGATATGACGGCGGTCAGTTTCGAGCTGCGTTTCACCCGGACCGCGCGTTCCTATGCCGCCGCCGAGTCTGGACAGGCTCGCGCCTATTCCCATAAGCCTCGGCAGGCGATAACGAAGCTGTGCAAGCTCAACCTGAAGCTTACCCTCGGCGGAAACCGCTCTTCCCGCGAAAATATCGAGAATAAGCATCGTTCTGTCGATAACGCGGACGTCCGTTTCTTCCTCGATATTGCGAATTTGCGAAGCGGTAAGCTCGCAGTCGAATATCAGCAGATTTGCGCCGAGCTTTTCGCAAAGCTCCTTAACCTCGGCAAGCTTTCCCTCGCCGATTACGGTCGCCGCGCAGTATGCGTCGCGCTTTTGCACAACGCGCGCGATTTCCTCCGCGCCAGCCGTTTCGACAAGCTCCGAAAGCTCGTCAAGCGACGCTTCAACGTCAAATTCGCCGGTATCGGCGCTTACTAAAATTACTCTTTCTTCTTTCATATAATCCTCCCTCTTACCGGTTTCCGGTAACGGCGGAAACACCCGCTCCCGTGAGAAACGGAGCGCTGACTGACAAACACACTTGAAGTTATTATATCACACAATTAACTTCTTGTCAATATTATGAGAAAGGCTGAATTATGAAATTCAAAAGATACGACGTTCTCATCGTCGGAACAGGCATTTCCGGCATTTACGCCGCGCTCAACCTCGACAGCAGGCTGAAAATCCTTATGCTCAGCAAGCGCGAGCTTACCCTCTGCAACTCGGCGCTCGCTCAGGGCGGCGTTGCCGCCGTCATGGACAGCAAAAACGATGATTTTGAGCTGCACATCAAGGATACCCTTATCGCGGGTCAATACAAGAATAATCTCGATAACGTGAAAATCCTCGTTGAACAGGGTCCGCGCGACGTTGAACGGCTTGTCGAGATATACGGCGTTGATTTCGACAGAAATGAGGACGGCTCGCTTGCGCTCACGCTTGAAGGTGGTCATTCGCGCCGCAGAATTGCTCATCACAAGGATACCACGGGCAAGGAAATCGAAACCAACCTCATAGGTCAGGTGTCGAAGCTGGAGAATGTTTCGGTTATCAACAATTCCGTGCTGTGCCGTCTGGAGAAAAAAGACGGGATTTTCTTCGCGGACGTTCTCACAACCGAAAACAACAAGCACGAATATTACTGCGCGGATGACGTTATCATCGCGACGGGCGGCATCGGGCGCGTCTACAACTACACCACAAACTCCGCGATTGCAACCGGCGACGGTATTCAGCTTGCCTATAATCTCGGCGCTGAAATCCGCAACCTAAGCTACGTTCAGTTTCACCCGACCGCTTTTGCCGACAGAAAAGAACGCGAATGCTTCCTGATATCCGAGGCTGTGCGCGGCGAGGGCGCCTATCTTCTCAACTGCAAAAAAGAGCGCTTTATGCCGAATTACGAGCCTGAGCGCAAGGAACTTGCTCCGCGCGACGTCGTGTCAAAGTGCATTATGGAGGAGCAGAAGAAAACGGGTTCGGACGAATTCTGGCTCGATATTTCCTATAAGGACGCGGATTTCATCAAAAATCACTTCCCGATGATTTACGAAAACGTCCTCAAAAAAGGCTATGATATGACGAAAGAGCCTATCCCGATTTATCCCTGCCAGCACTACCTTATGGGCGGAATAAACGTCGACGGAAAGGGCGCGACAAACATTGACGGGCTTTATGCGGCGGGAGAATGTTCCCATACGGGCGTTCACGGAAAAAATCGCCTTGCTTCTAACTCGCTGCTCGAAGCGCTTGTTTTCTCGCGGCTGATTGCCGAGGATATAAACAAGCATTTCACCCCCGACAGGCGCACGGAGATTGAATACCCGATGAGTTCTCCCAAGGGAAAGCCGCTTCCAAAGGGTATCAAGACCGAAATCCGCGATATTATGCAGAAAGCGTACTTTGTTTTCCCCGATTATGACGAGGCGGAGAAAGGCTTCAGGCGCGTTTGCGAGCTTAAAGATATGCTTGACGCGGGCAAATTTGAGATTAACGCGGACTATGTTGAAACAAAATCGCTCGTTACCGTCGCATACATAATCCTCAAAGAAATTCTCGAAAGGAGAAACGAAGAATGATACTTCTGCCCTTTTACATTGACGATATAATCAAAACCGCGCTTTCCGAGGACATAAATTACATCGACAGCACGTCTGATTTGCTCATAAGCGAAGAAAGCGTTTCGGAAGCGTATTTCGTGTCGAAGGACGACGGCGTTCTCGCGGGAATCGAGCCTGCGCTGCGCGTTTTCACGATACTCGACCCCGAAATGAAAATCGAGCTGTTCAAAAAAGACGGCGATAAGATAAAGAAAGGCGATATTATCGCGAATTTCAGCGGTCACACGCGGCTTATGCTCAAAGCCGAGCGCACCTCGCTCAACATTCTCCAGCATATGAGCGGAATTGCTTCGTATACGAACAAATGCGTCGAGGCTGTCGCGGGAACAAAGGCTTCGATTACCGATACGAGAAAAACGCTTCCCGGACTGCGCGCGCTGCAAAAATACGCAGTTACGATAGGCGGCGGCAAAAATCACCGCTATAACCTCACGGACGCGGCAATGCTCAAAGATAACCACATCGACGCTTACGGCGGGATTACCGCGGCTGTCGGGGCGCTCCGCAAAAAGGCGGGGCATATGCTTCAGATTGAGGTTGAAACGAGAAATCTCGACGAGGTTAAGGAAGCGGTTGCGTGCGGCGTGAACGTGATTATGCTCGATAATATGACAAACGAGCAGATGAAAGAAGCGGTCGATTATATCGGCGGCAGAGCCAAAACAGAGGCTTCGGGCAACGTCACGCTTGAAAATATCCGCGCAAAAGCGGAAACGGGCGTTGATATAATCAGTCTTGGCGCGCTTACGCACAGCGTAAAAGCGTTCGATATTTCAATGAAGTGGAGAAAGGATAATTAAAATGGAAGAAATTCAATACAGATACGACACACAGCTCCTGATTGACGGTCAAGACCTTGATGAGGACGTTATCGACGAGTATATCCGCGAGCATTTCGACGGCGACAGCCTGCTTGTCGTTGCGGACGATGACGTTGCAAAGCTGCATTATCACACGAACGAGCCTTGGAAAATCCTTGAATACTGCCGTTCCCTCGGCGAAATCTATGATATCGTTGTGGAAGATATGGTTCGTCAGGCAAGAGGAGAAAAGGGATAAATACCAAAGTGCCGAAAAAATCGAAATTGACCGCGAAGCGGGCATTTTAATCCGTTTTTTGCCACGGGTCTCACGGGGAAAAAACACTTCTATCCGCACAACTGTGCGAATTGTCGGCATTTCCGACAATGAGTGCGGGCAGTGCGGATGCTTCGTCGGAAAAATCCCAACGGGACTTTTTCTACGGTCTCTACAAAATATAGCGTTTGTCACAAAAAAATTATCTTAATATTGTACAAAATCACGGTTGACTTGTACAAGATATTGTGCTATACTTAGAGTATGCCGCGATACGGCTACAAAATATTGAGGTGATTAAAATGATTGACGTTAATATTACCGGCGGAAAAATGAGCCGCGAAGAGGTTAATTATTATATTGAGGCAGCTTCGGTTCAATATCCGAATAAGCACCTCCGCGCGATTGACCTTGAACTTGACGGGGATTTCGTGAATGTGAAATATCATTTCGCAGACGTTCCGTTTCAGCGTATCAGAAGAATTACGGGTTATCTCGTAGGAACGCTCGACCGTTTCAACAACGCAAAGCGCTCCGAGGAAAAAAACCGCATCAAGCATAGTATGCAGCAGTGATTTCCCTCGATTTCGGATAAACCAGCATAAAATTACCGCCGAGTTAAATCGGCGGTTTTGGTTTGTTTATGAAAATTAATCAGCGCGGTTGATTTCAGCGGCGATTTTGGCATATCAGGAAATTATAACGTTCTTGCCGCTGTTTTTGCCGATATAGAGCTTCTTATCGGCAAGCGAAATCATTCTGTCAATACTGACGTGAGAATTCTGCGCGGATTCGTTCTCGGAAAGACGCTTTTCCGGCTCGTCGCAGTCCGCAACGCCAAACGTCATACTTGATTTCACGGACCTACCGTTATCCTTGATATCAAGCGAACAAATCTGCCGTCTGATTTGCTCAACGCGCGAAATGCACTCGGCTTTTTCGCCGCGCATTATCAGAAGCATCTCTTCCCCGCCCCATCTGCACGCCATTTCGCTGTTTTCCGTGTTGTTCAGGATAATACAGGCAACCGACTTCAGAACGCGGTCGCCGCATTCATGACCGTATGTGTCGTTTATCTTCTTAAAGTCGTCGATATCGCCCATAACAATGCAATAATGGTCGCCGCTCTTTATCAGCCCGTCAAAATACTTCCAAAGGCTATGGCGGTTTGAAAGTCCCGTAAGTTCATCATGCGTCGCGATATACTCAAACTTCCTGTTTGATTCGTTCAGCTCTTCAATAAGCGAGATAATCTCGGTATAAAACAAGAACGTAAATCCGAACAGCGTTGCCGCAGAAAAAGCGATATTCACCGAACGCACCGCGCACATTCCGGAAGCCGTGAGATTCGGAACATCGAAAATCTCATAAAGCGAACCCCAGATATTCCCGAAAACAACGCAAAAAACAAGCGCCGCAGAGGTTGCAACCGAGAAAGCTTTCGTAATTTTCTTGAACTGCGCTCTGTCAACGTAAAAGAAAAGCGAATATCCCGCAACCGGAATTGTCAGAATAAGGTAAAGTATAAAAAATGTTTCCAGTCCCAAAATAACCGTGCAGAATATCGCGTGAAGAACTATTTCCGAAAAAGTCGCAATTATCCAGAAATTCTTGTGTTTTTCAACCGTTTCCCTGATACAGTCTATTGCGCCCGCGATGTATAAAACGACGCTGAAAACGTTAAATACCATCATCAGATACGCCTGCATAATGGAAAACATTACCATAAATGTCAGATGCATAAGCGCCGACGCCGAAAGAATTATCTGAAGCTTAAAGTTTTTGTCAATGGTAAGAAACTTCTGCTTTTCCTTTTTCAAAAAATTCACCTCGCCCAACCAAAAAATTCATTATATTAAATAATTATATCATATTTTGCTTGTTTTTTCAAGTGTTTTTTAATTTTTGAGTATATATTTTTAACATTTTGGAAATAATACTGTATAATGAAAAGTATGTGAAAAGCTTGACTTTTGTGTTTGAATATGATAAAATTAGAGTATAAAAACTAAGGAGGTTTTTAATTATGAAATATGTTTGTCCTGTATGCGGATACGTTTATATCGGAGAAAATCCCCCTGAGAAATGTCCCCAGTGCGGCGTTCCCGGAAGCAAATTCAAGGCAATGGAAGAAACCGACAAGCTTGTGTTCGCCTGCGAGCACGAAATCGGTATAACCGACGGCGTTCCCGAGGAGATTATCGAGGGTCTGCGCGCAAACTTCACGGGCGAATGTACCGAAGTAGGTATGTACCTTGCAATGGCGAGGGCGGCTCACAGAGAGGGTTATCCCGAAGTCGGACTTTACTATGAGAAGGCGGCTTGGGAGGAAGCCGAGCACGCGGCAAAGTTCGCGGAAATCCTCGGCGAAGTTGTTTCCGCTTCAACAAAGGAAAATCTCACGAAGCGCGTTGCCGCTGAACATGGCGCAACCGAGGGTAAGCTTGACCTTGCGAAAAAGGCGAAGCAGCTTAATCTTGACGCTATTCACGACACAGTTCACGAAATGGCAAAGGACGAAGCACGTCACGGCAAGGCTTTCGAGGGCTTGCTGAACAGATATTTCAAGTAATCGGGAGGTAACGATGGACAAGTACGTTTGCCCCTGCGGATACGTTTATGACCCTGCAATCGGCGACCCTGAAAGCGGAATTGCTCCCGGAACGAAGTTTGAGGACATTCCTGATGATTGGGTTTGTCCCGTTTGCGGTCTTGACAAAACCAGCTTTGAAAAACAATAAAATTACCGTCGGGTTCTCGCCCGACGGTTTTTATGTTATGAGTGAAAGCTGCATTTTTCTGCAAAACGTCGGAATTTATCCGCAAGACAACTGCATTTTCCTGTAAACACGCACTTTTTTATAAAATCGCAATCGATATCATAGCGAAAACCCACAGTAAAATTCCGATTAAAACCTCAATTCCAACGACAACGCAACCCGCGGTAAGATAAGCTTTTCCGGACTTTTTCCTGCCGTTTCCCATATTTACCGCTCCGAGAATGATTCCAACAATCGGGATAAAAACAGACAAAACCACAATTCCGACATTTATCTCGTCGGGGTCGTTCTGCGTATATTGCTGATTATTCTGTTGGTAACCGTAATTCGGCTGCGGCGGAATTATCTGAATAACGCCTGTCTGAACGCCGCAATATGGGCATACCATAGTATTATCGTCAATTTGCTTACCACAATATTTGCAATACATATAAAATCCTCCGAGTTTTTTTCTTATTATAACATATTCGGAAAAGTTTGTCAACAGCACAAAAAAATTCCCTCCGAAATATTCGGAGGGAAATCGGGTGTATAAGCGGAAAATTAACCTTTTACAGCTCCGAGTGCAACGCCCTTAACGATAAACTTGGAGAGGCAGAGGTAAACAATTACGACAGGTACAATCGAAATTGCAACTACGAGGTAGTTAACGCCGAAGTTTGTAACCTTATCGTTGTTAAGAACGTAAGTTACCATCATCGGCATTGTTCTCTGCTCAGGCTTACTCGAAATAAGGAGCATTGAAGGAGTATAGTAGTTGTTCCAGCTCGTTACGAATGCGAAAATCGCCTGAACCGCGAACGCGGGCTTCAAAATAGGCAACGAAATCTGGAGGAATGTACGGAACTCACCGCAGCCGTCAATTCGCGCAGCCTCTACGATATCGAGAGGGAACGAGGACTTCATGTACTGAAGCATGAAGAATACGACCTGAGGAGCAGCGACAGCGGGAAGAATCAGCGGAATGTAGTTATCATTCAGGTGTATCTGAACCATAAACTCCAACAAACCGGTTGAAACAACCTGCGTAGGAATCATCATAACCGCAAGAATGAACGTTGTCGCAAATCCTTTAAGCTTGAAATCATAAACAGTAAGACCGTATGCTGTAACACCTGAGAAGAAAACGGTGAGAACAGCAGAGGAAACTGCGATAATCAAGCTGTTTGCGTAACCGGTCCACATCTGGAACGACCTTACATAAGTACCGTTCGCGGCAGTGGGGTCAAACAGCGTCTTGAAGTTATCGATGAGGGAGCCGCCCGGTATGAGGGAAACGCCCTGCATAATGATATCGCTCGAAGCTCTTGTAGAGTTGATGACAAGAATGTAAATCGGGAACAGAGCGATGATTGTAATAATAATGCAGACTACAAGACGGATTATTGATTGAATCAATATACTGCGTCTGTATTCCGTCGTTGATTGATTGTAAGAATCAGCCATAATTCATCTCTCCTCCCTTACTTACTTTTCTTACGTTTCTTAGGCGCAGTGGAGTCTGTGTTGAACCTGTAAACGAAGATACCGAGTACACAGGTAAGAATAAACAACAGAACAGACGCAGCCGCCGAGATTCCGTAGTTAGGTACAGCCAAATGGAAGTTCTTATAGATGAATACCGCGATTGTTTCGAGCTGCATACTCGGAGTATTTCCTTCGTGCAGCAGATACGGGATATCGAACATCTGAAGTCCGCCTATCATTGACGTAATAAATACATAAATGAAAATCGGCTTCAGAATAGGCATTGTAATCTTAAAGAATGTATTTGCTCCGCTGGAACCGTCGATTGACGCCGCCTCGTATATTGACGGGTCGATACCGTAAATACCGGACAAAAGCAGGAGCATGGTGTTTCCGAACCACATCCACGACTGAATGCACATTACAAGAACTCTTGCAATGACGGGGTCGTTCAGGAACTTTACAGGCTCAAGAATAGCCTTGGAGTTGAGAAGAAGCGAGTTGATTGCGCCGTACTTGTTGTTTGCGAAAAGCATAAGGAACAACGAAGCAACGGAAGCGGCTGTGATGATATTGGGCATATACATTACAACCTTGAAGAAACCCGTTCCCTTAACCTTAATGCGGTTATCGGAGAACCAAACCGCGAGAAGAAGCGAAAGAATAATCTGAACAACGAAGTTTCCTACCCAAAGGATAAGAGTATTTCCGAAGTCGCGCCAGAACTCATTGAAATAAGCCTTGGACGCTCTTGTTTCGCCGCCGAACAGGATTGACTGGTAGTTCTGCAAACCTACCCACTGGTCGGGAGAGGCGCCATTACCCTTGAAGCTCAGTAAAATGGTGTTTATGAGCGGATAAATCATAAACATAATGTACACAAGGAAGAACGGCAGAATAAACAGATAGCCGTACTTTGCGTAGCTAATCATTTTCCGCGATCTTGGAGCAGCAGACTGCATATTGCACACCCTTTCGTTTTTTTCCTGTTAAAAAATCACAATATACGCTTATGAGCCGAAGCCCATAAGCATATACTGTTGATTTCAGGTATTAGATTTTGTTTTTGATGCGAAGCTGATTAATTATTCAACTACTACATCAGGGCAAGCAGCAGCAAAGTCGTTCTTGCACTTCTCAATTGCAGCAGCCTTATCAGCAACCTCACCCTTGAGGAGAGCGGATACGGAGTCATTGAGGCAAGTCTTTGCCTGAGAGTCATACTTAGTTACCTTACCGGTTACGTCGATGGTGTCAGCAACGTTAGCAAGAACTGCGAAGTGATCCTGGTCGCCGAGGTACTTGTTCTTGTTGGTCTTAGCGTCGATGATGCCCTTCATAACAGGCTTGTTGTTTACGAAGTCGCCGGTCTTCTCAGCGTATTCCTTCATAGCAGCGTCGTCGTTGCAGAAGATTTCAATCCACTTCTTAGCGGTTGCCTTGGTGTTGCAGCGAGCGGATACTGCATAGTATGTACCGCCCCAGTACCAGCCGGAAGGACCTTCGCAGATTGCGAGAGCGTCGTTAGCAAGTACGTCTGTTGCGCCTTCAACAGTTGCGCCGTTGAAGTTCTCAAGGATAGATCCGCCGCCAGCGGTGGTAAGACCCCAAGTAGGAACGAAGTCGCCAAGTGCGGAACCGTCACGAACAGCTGCATACCAAGCGGTATCCCACTGCGGAACGTCTGCGCAGTACTTGTTGTCAACGTACTCCTTAACGATATCGTAGAAGTTCTCAGCGGTATCCATCTGGAACTTGCCGTCCTTTACCCAAGGCTGAGTTCTGTAGCACTGATATACCTGCCACAGACCACCGGTAGTTGCGCAGATAGAAGTCTTGTTGCCGGAAGCGCTGTAAAGGGAAGCAGCGGTAGCCTTGAAGGTATCCCAATCCTTAACCTTTTCCTGCATCTCTGCGGGAGAGTTAACGCCGAGGTACTCCTTAGCGAGGTCAGCTCTGTAAACGAAGCCGCCGGGTGTGCACTGGAAAGAAGCAGCCTTGAAGATGCCGTTCTCAGCGGTACCCATATCGATGGTGTACTTATAAGCGTTCGGGAAGTCAGCAGCCTTCAGACCGATTTCGCTGTAAGGAAGGGTAAGGGTGTCGTCGTTGGTGTACAGAGAAGTCCACTCAGCGTCCATGGTAAAGAGGTCAGCGTCCTCAGAACCCTTCATGTACTGCTTGATGCCGTCACGGCCTGCGGTACCGTCAGCGCCGCAAGATACGATCTTAATCTTGTCCTCAGAGATACCGGTCTTCTCGCAGAAGAACTTCTTCTGAACCTGGATATCGTTGTTGGACTCCCAAGTCAGAATGGTAAGGGTGTCATCGTCATCCTTAACATCTTCAGCGGGCTTGGACTCCTCAGTCTTGCTTACAGAAGAGCTGGAGCCGCTTGTGGAGCTGGAGCTGGAGCTGGAGCCGGAGCTGGAGCCGCCGTTGTTACAACCTGCGAGCGAGAGAACTGCAGCAGACGCTACGAGCGCTGCCAATAATCTTTTCTTCATTGGTTTTTCCTCCTAAAAATAGATGGTTCCGTCCGACGCCCGAAATCTGCTTTCGCGGCTTTATCGGTACGGATAGAATTGACCGAGTTAGCATCAATCCACATAACTTGGTGCCACTCGATTACATTTGTAAGTTTAACATATTTTTTTTCTTTTTGCAAGTGGTTTTTTCAATTTTTTTTCAAAAGACCCTGCAAAACCTCCTTTCCGCGTTACAACTTGTTTATTTTGCCACATTTTTTACTTTATTACTTAACAAGATTTGTGAAAATTATTTTCACAACAAATCGCACAACAAAGCCATCTTTTTTATCATATTATTTATTAATTAAAAAAAGACCGATTTTCTGACTATAATGTTACCATTTTGTAACCTTTGAATTGTGCAAAATGACGATTTTTTGCTATTCGCAGTTGTAAACGATACCACTGAAAATGGGCTATTCCATGTAATTTAAGTAAAAAATGCTTGCATTAAACGCAAAGTTTGATTTTTCGGCAAATTTAACAATCCCGTCCTGTTAAAAACTCCATTGTATCCTAATAAAGCAAAAATCCCCGCCTTATCTGCGGGGATTGAGTTTATTATACAGGGTGAACCTTGTTCTGCTTGTCCGCGTGCACAGCGTCTATTCCGAGCTGCTTATCGCGGCGATTTTCAAAGAATTTCGGAGCAACCTTCGGGAACATCGCATAAGTGAGAACGTCCTCGACAGACGAACCGTCAATCCATTCCTTCGCTTCTTCCTTCATCGCGTCAAATTCGGGCGACAGGAGGTCTGCGGGACGGCAGGTAATCGGCTCTTCGCCGCCGATAATCTTCTTGCGGAAATCGGGGTCGATTTCAACGGGAGTTCTTCCGTATTCGCCCTTTACAAGACCCTTGAATTCCTTCGTAACGGTCTTATAGCGCTCGCCCATAATCACGTTGAACACAGCCTGCGTGCCGACAATCTGGGACGTGGGCGTAACGAGCGGCGGGAAACCTGCGTCCTTACGAACGCGCGGAACTTCCTTGAGAACTTCTTCGAGCTGGTCAGCCTTGCCCGCCTGTTTAAGCTGAGAAAGCAGGTTTGAAAGCATACCGCCGGGAACCTGATAAATAAGTGCCTTGGTGTTTGCGGCAAGCATAGACGGGTCGAGCAGACCGCTGTCGATGTACTTCTTGCGCAGACCCATAAAATACTCGCGGATTTCGTTAAGCTTGATGAGGTCAAGACCGGTATCGTACTCCGTGCCCTTAAACGTTGCGACAATCGACTCCGTGGGAGCGTGAGAAGTACCGAGCGCGAGCGGCGACATAGCGGTATCAACAGCGTCAACTCCCGCTTCAACAGCCTTGATAATGCACATCGAAGCAAGTCCGGAAGTATAGTGCGTGTGAAGCTGAACGGGGATTTTAACCGCGCTCTTGAGGTCCTTTACAAGGCTCTCCGCCTCATAAGGAGTGAGAAGCGCCGCCATATCCTTGATGCAGAGAGAATCAGCGCCTGCGCTCTCAATCTGCTTCGCATAATTCACATAGTACTCGTGAGTGAAAACCTCGCCCGTGGTGTAGGAAATCGCGACCTGCGCGTGTCCCTGCTCCTTCTTAGCCGCATTTATAGCGGTTTCGAGGTTTCTGATATCGTTGAGCGCGTCGAATATTCTGATAATGTCGATACCGTTTGCAATCGACTTCTGAACGAAATACTCAACAAGGTCGTCCGCATAGTGACGATAACCGAGCATATTCTGTCCTCTGAACAGCATCTGGAGCTTGGTGTTTGGCATTTCCTTTCTGATAATTCTCAGGCGTTCCCACGGGTCCTCGTCGAGGAAGCGAATACAAGAATCGAACGTTGCGCCGCCCCAGCACTCAGCCGAGTAGAAGCCGACCTTGTCCATTTCGGAAAGAATCGGGCGCATATCATCAATGGTCATTCTCGTGGCGAGCAGGCTCTGGTGCGCGTCACGGAGAACGGTTTCCGTAATTTTCAATTTAGCCATATTAATCTCCTTACATTAAGAAAGGGTTACAACGGGAGCGCCGGTTTCAACAGCGTCGCCCTTGTTAACGACAACGGAAGCGATAACGCCGTCCCTGTCGGAAACGATGTCGTTCTCCATCTTCATAGCTTCAAGAACAGCGACAACAGTGCCGTTTGTAACCTTATCGCCAACCTTAACCTTAACGTCGACGATAGTGCCTCTCATCGGAGCGTTGATAGGAGTTCCGCCTGCGGCAGCCTTGGGAGCGGCAGCCTTCTTGGGAGCCGCGGGAGCGGGTGCAGCGACAGCCGCGGGAGCGGAAACGCCCGCGCCGTTTTCTTCTACGGTAACGTCATAAGCGGTGCCGTTTACGGTAATTGTGTAATTCTTCATTGTAAATACCTCACTGTATGTTATTCATTAATAATACACGATAATCAGAATGCGATATTCGGGCGCTTTCTTGCGGGAGCGGAAACTCTCTTGTTCTGGCAAATCCAGAGCGCTTCGCCGAGCGCCTCGCGGGTATCCTCGGCTGCGATAACGCCGTCAATCATACCCTCGGAAGCCGCCGCAAACGGGTTTACAACAAGCTCTTCGCCCATAAACACCTTGCCTGCCTCAGGGCTCATCGGAGCAATCTTCGCGTTCTCCCAAGCATAGGAGATATCTGCGGAATCAAACGCCGCGAAAGCCGCGCCGAACGCGTTGCCGGTGATGAGATTAACCTTAACCGTAGTCGCCGAAGCGTAAACCTGAGCGAGCTTCGCACACTCTCTTACGCTGCCCGCGAATTCAGCCGCAGAGCTTCCCTCAAAGCCTTCCGTGCCGATAACCGTGACAACGGGAATAGAGAACAAATCCGCAAGCTGAACGAAACGAGCGATTTTCGCCGCGTCGTCTGCGGTGAGCTTCTCAGCCTTGTCCGTAGCGACAAAAGCGACCGTGCCGAATTTCACACTTGCAAGAGCCGTATAAGCGGCGCAGCCGAACTTTGCTCCGAGTTCGATAACGGAATCCTTGTCGGCAAGCGCTTCAACGAGCTTTTCGCCCTTCATCGAAGCGGAAATAGCCGCGTCGTTCTCGGCGAAACCAACGTTTCCGGCAACGCCCATATTATTCTCGGGAAGAACGGAAACAAGCTTCTTTGCAGCCTCAACAGCCGCGCCGGCGTCCTTTACAACGATATCCGCAACGCCCGATTTAGCCGCAGCGCAAGCCTTTCCCGCGCCCTCAAGCTTACCGTCGGGGGTGTTGAACGGAGAGGTGAGGAACAGTTCTGCGTCCTCGCTCATAACCGTAACGTCAGCCATTTCCGCAAGCATAGCCGCGCAGCCCGCGCAAACTCCCGTAACAACGGCAATCTGCGGAACAACGCCCGAAACAGCCGCGGAAGCCTTCATAATATCGCCGTAAGCCGCGAGAACCGCCATACCCTCGCTGATTTCTCCGCCCTTCGAGTCGAAGAAGCCGACAACGGGCGCACCCGACTTAGCGGCAAGGTCGTAAATCTTTGCAATTTTGAGAGCCGCGCTCTTGTTAACCGCGCCGCCCTTAACGGAGCTGTCCTGTGCGAAAACGTAAACGGAAGTGCCGTCAACGCTTCCGAAACCTGTAATTACAGAGCTTGCCTCTCCCTCAGCCGACAGAAATTTGTCCAGCTCATTGAACTGACCGTCGTCAAAAAACGCCGAAAGACGTTTTCTCGCGTCGCTTTCGGGAATGTTCTTTTCCATCTCGGCGAGTGTCTTTGAAAATGCCATTTTTTCTCCTCCATATAAAATTAAGTAGGCAAAAAACCGCCGTTTTCCGTGATTTTACATTCTCGGAAATCGAAAGAATATTCTTGCCTCAAATTATTCCACATTAATTATACTACATTGTTCTGTAAATAACAAGCTAATTTTTGATTATAAAATATTTTTTCATATTTCATCAAAAACGTCCGTAAATATCGCAGCTTTTTTGGTAATTACTCACAAATCAACCGTGACAACCCTTACAGCCTTTATTGAAAAATTCCGCGATACTGTCCATTTTCGGTTCAGCGCCGAAGAAACCGAGTTTTCTGAGCCGCTCATAGCTTTCGGGCAGTTCAAAGCGCGCCTTATCGATACCGTGAAGCGTCATCAGGTTAAGGATAGCGCGGACAAGCCCGTCCGTGAAAAAATCCTCGCACTCCAGCTCGTCGACAACGAAAACGTCCCCGATAAGCTCGCCTGCGATTTTTCCGAGAACCTCTTCCCCGTCGCGCGCGTTAAATTCGATTTTCTCGGTATTCCTCTTATTCTGCAAAATCTCAACCATATCCTGCCTCACCCGCGCGTTTTGCGGTTCTGCTGCGCTTTCTTGCCGATTTCGGCGCGGAGAATACGCAGCTCGTCCTTTGTGAGGTCGCGCCATTCGCCGGGCTTCAACATTCCGAGTTTTACGCCGCCGATTGCGGTTCTGCGCAGTCTGCCGACGTTAAGACCGAGCGCGTCGCACATTCTTCTGATTTGCCTGTTAAGCCCCTGTTTAATTGTAATCCTGATAACCGTGCGGTCAGGCGCTTCCGAAAGCACCTCGACCGAACAAGGCAGAGTTTTTTCGCCGCCGTCAAGTTCAACCCCCGAAGCAAGCTGCGCTAGCTGGTCCTCGGTAACAGCGCTGTCGATTGTAACGCGGTAGGTTTTCCCGATGTGCTTTGACGGGTGAGTAATATCGTTCGCAAACTGCCCGTCGTTCGTGAAAAGAAGCAGTCCCTCGGAGTTCCTGTCGAGCCGTCCTACCGAGAAAACGCGTTCTTCAACGCCGCAAAGCAGCTCAACCGCGGTCTTTCTGCCCTTTTCATCGGAAGCCGTGGTAACATAGCCGCGCGGCTTATTGAGCATTATGTAGCGCCTCTGAGCGGGCGCTTCGGATATTTCCTTGCCGTCAACGGTGATGAGGTCGCCGCGCGGGTCGGCTTTGTCGCCTATGGTACACTTTCTTCCGTTGACAAGAACGCGTCCCTCGGCGATATATTCCTCAGCCCTTCTCCGCGAACACAAGCCGCTGTCGGCGATAATTTTCTGTATTCTGATTTTTTCCATAACAATACCTTTTCTTCTACGCATAAATCCCGAAAAATCCTAGGATTTTCTGAATGAAATTCAATTCTTTTTCATCAGCCGCAACGCTTTCATCAGCGTAAAGCGGAACGGATTTCACTCTTTTTTCGCCGAGATAATACTCGATTGAGCCGAGCGCATCGCCCTCTTCAACGCTCCCGTAAACCATTCTCGGAAGCAGCACGACGCGCCTCAGCTTCGACCTGTTTTCGGGAGTAAGCGAGATTGTCGCTTTTTCGGCATAAGCGCCGACAGTCTTTCCCGTTCCCGCAACCGAAACTCTCGAAGAACAGCCCGTTTCAAGCGGATAAGCGCTCACTTTCGAGAAACCGTAATCGAGCATATTTATGTGGTCGTTCCAGTCGTTTCCGTCCGCCAAAGTTACCGCGATAAGCGTCACTCCGTCCCTTTCGGCGGCTGAAACCAAACATCTTCTCGCGTTGTCCGTAAAGCCTGTTTTAACGCCGATTGCGCCCTCGTATTTCGCGAGCATTTTGTTGGAGTTATAGAGCGTTCTCGGATAGGGAGGATTTCCGTATTCAAGCTGTTTCGAGCGGCAGGAAACAATCTCCCTGAACAGCTCGTTTTTCATCGCGTAAGCCGCAAGCAGCGCGAGGTCGCGCGCGGTGGTGTAGTGACCGTTCGCGTCAAGTCCCGACGGCGTTACGAAATGCGTGTTTTTAAGCCCCAGCGCCGCCGCTTTTTCGTTCATAAGCGCGACAAAAGCCGGTATACTCCCCGAAACCGAAACAGCGGCTGCGTTCGCCGCGTCGTTGCCCGACGGCAGAAGTATTCCATAGAGCAAATCGCGCCGCGAAACCCTGTCGCCCTTTCGCAGACCCATAGACGTCCCCTCGACCATAATCGCGAACTCGTCCACGGTAAATTCCCTGTCAAGCTCTCCTGCCTCAATCGTGAGGATTGCGGTCATAATTTTGGTTGTGGAAGCCATTGCGCGCTGTTCGTCGGCATTTTCCGCGAACAGAACCTCTCCCGTTTCCGCTTCAATGAGGCAAGAGCTGACGGCGGAAGTGGAAACCGCCCCCGCGCTTGTTTCAAGCGCAGGAAGCAGCATAACCGCAGCAAGCAGAGCCGAAATAATCTTTTTCATATGCAAACACACTCCGTTAAATTTCTTCACGGATATGTTTGCCGAAAATCGGAAAAATATACCTTATGCTTTACCGCATAATTATTGTAGTACAAACGCGCAAGCCAAAAATTGCGCGGTTATGCCATTATTCCGGCTTTTCCTCGGAGATTTTTTCTTCGGCGGGAGTTTCTTCCGCGTTCTCGGCAGCCTTTTTCTCAGCCTTAGCCGCCTTTTTATCCGCCATAAAGCCCTTAATCTTGTCAACGATACCGGGAAGCGCCTCGAAAACGCCGTCAAGCGGAGAGCCTTTTGCGCCAAGCTCCATAAGATTAACCGCGCCGTCGGGCTTGATTACGATAAAAGCGACGGGCTTTACGGTAACGCCTGCGCCCGAACCGCCCGCAAACTTCTCCGCCGCCTGAACGGGAAGGTCGCTTCCGCCCGAAGCGAAGCCGAACGATACCTTTGAAACGGGGATAATCGTAACTCCCTCCGCGACAATCGGGTCGCCGATTATTGTTTCAACGTCCACCATTTCGCGGATTTTCTCCATAGATACTCCCATAACGCCTTCAACAGGGTGTGCCATATAAAACAACTCCTTCCAAATAATAAAAGCAATAATTAACGGTAAAAACGGGTTAACCCCGAATTAAACAAGATGTCTGATAGAAGCCCTCGCGCGGTCGTGCGTGAAAAAGTACTTTATCGCTCTGCCGAGGAACGTGAAGAAGAACGCAATTCCCGCGGCAAGAACAAGCTTTATTTCGCAATAGCAGTCGATTTTCGTTTCTTCGCTCGCAAAATCCGCAGTAATATTGATATAGTCGGGCTTCTTCAGCGTGAAAAACGTATCGAGCCAGCCAAGCGCGCTTCCCACGGCGAAATTTGTCGCGCCGAACGAAATCGCGGTCTTAGCCGCGTCCTCGCCGCCGACGCTTATATCAAGCGAAAGATGCGCGATAATCGTCCTTTTGATAATCTTCTTAAGCGGCTTTCCGAGGCTGTTCACGGCAAGCTTCGCAACTTCAAGAATATCCTCAAGCGCAGGTTTTTTCTTCGGCTTTTTCTCAGTTTCTTCGGAATTTTCGGATTCGGGCTTTTTTTCGGCGGATTTCTTCGCCTTTTTCGGTTTTTTTGGCTTTTTCGGCTTATCCGCAGGTATTTTCACAATCGGAACAAACAGATATTTAACCTTTAAGATGAGGTCGTCTTTATAGTCGAAAATTATCGTCACTTTTCCGAGCGAAAGAAGCAGAATAACGACAAAAATCACTCCGACAATTATCCAGCCCAAAACCTCACCCCCGATTATTCTTCGGGCTGTTCGCCGCCCTCCGAAAGCATTTCCTCATATTCGTCAAAATCAATCTGGTCGGCGTTTCCGGGAATGGGCGGCAATCCGTCCAGCCCGCTCAGCCCGAAACACCGCAGAAAATTTTCGGTAGTACGATAAGCGATAGGTCTGCCGGGAACATCGTTCAGTCTGCCGTGTTCTTCGAGCAGATTTCGCTCCGTAAGGCTCTTTACAACGCCGCCGCTGTCAACCCCGCGCACCTGGTCGATAAAACCTCTCGTGACGGGCTGATTATACGCGACAATCGCGAGAACTTCAAGCGCCGCCTGCGTGAGAGGCGCCTGTCTGCGGGTTTCCGCCGCAGCCTTTATATAACGTGCAAAACGCGCTCTTGTCATCATTTGATAAGAAGTGCCGAGCTTTCCAATCTCGAAAGCGCATTCCTGCTCGTTATAACGGTCGTTCAGCCGCTCGATAATGCGCTGCGTTTCGTCCTTATCCATTTCACAGGCAGCCGCGAGCTTTTCAAGCTCAATCGGTTCTCCCGAAGCGAAAAGCACGGCTTCAACAGCCGCCATTCTCTCGCTGAATTTCATAAAAGCACCTGCCTTTTGTCGGTTCTCGGAGCGCTGCTTCCGTTCAGCGAAACGCTCTCTCCGTCCTCCGAAATAACAATTCTTCCCGCTTTTGACAGCTCCAGCACCGCGAGAAAAATCGACACGCGATAAGAGCGCGGTCTGCCGTTGTACAATTCGCCGAGCGTAACTTTTCTGCCCGAAATCAGGCTTTTCAGCACGATTATAACTCCCGTATACACCGTAACATAGCTTTTCGCGACAATCGGCGCAAGCGAGCGCGGTGTTTCGTTCTTGATTTTCGCGCGCTTTGAAACGGCGCCGTAAGCGAACGGAATTTCCTCCGGCTGATGAACGCCGCGATAAGTCGGGTCGATATCCTGTTCAATCGGCGTTCTGACATAAACCGCGTCGCCAATCCAGCGTTTTTTCAGTCTTTCCGCCATCGTCTTGCAGAGAGCGTACTCGATAAGCGCGCCCTGAAGCTCTTTTTTCATTTTCTCGGCTTCGTCGTGCGGAAGAAGCGCCGCTGATTTTATGAGGACGAGCCTTGCCGCCGCGTCGAGGAATTCCGCCGTAACCTCGATATCCGCCTCTGTCATTCGCTCGAGATACAGCAAAAACTGGTCGAGAAGCACGGTTATTTCGATATCCTGAATATTGAGCTTATGCTTTTGAATAAGCAGGAGCATAAGGTCGAGCGGACCCTCGAACTCAAGCTTTTCCAGCTTAAAATTAAGTTCGGTCATATTTATAAGATAAAGCTTGTCGCAAAGCTGAAAAATTCGATAATTTTCGCCGAAAGCCACGAAATCGGAATACCCGCATAGCCCGATACAAGCAGGATTAGCAGGATAAGATTGATAATCTGCGCGTTTCGTTCAACAAAATAAAGCGCTTTTGCGGGCAAAAAGCTCGAAAGAATGTGATAACCGTCAAACGGCGGAATGGGAATGAGGTTGAACACCGCAAGAAAAGCGTTGAGCGAAGAAACATAGAACACAACCTGGGCAATCTGACATACGGTAAAATTCGCATTATTAATGCCCACAAGCATAAGAACCTTGAATATTATCATAAACAAGAACGACATAATAAGGTTCGAGAGCGGACCCGCCGCCGAAACGATAGCGTTCGCGGTTCTAATCTTCACTTTGGTGCAGCGGCGAAGGTCGACGGGCGTGGGTTTCGCCCAGCCGATACTGCACACGAACATCAAAATCGTTCCAAGCATATCGATATGAGCGAACGGATTAAGGGTAAGCCTGCCCTGACGCTCGGCTGTATCGTCGCCGAGAGCTTTCGCCGCAAAAGCGTGCGCGCATTCGTGAACGGGAATACAGATAAAAATAAACGCCAGAACGCCGAAAACGGAGTAAATGAACGTTTCAAGCGCTCCCACTCCTCTGAAATAATCGACAAGATAAAATAAAGGACCTTTCAAAATTGCCTCCAAACACAAAAATCCAAATTGATATACAAGAAATATTATATCATATTTCCGCGCCTTTTGCAAGTGGTTTTGCAAATTATTTCATTGACAAAAAGCGCGGGATATGCTATAATACAATTCGATAAGCAGTATTGACGGAAAGGTGAAATTCAATGAGGATAATGGCGGTTGACTATGGCGACAGCAGAACGGGACTTGCGGTCTGCGACAAGGGCGAAATTCTGGCTTCGCCGCTTGCAACGGTGTTTGAGAAGAATTTTGACAGATGCGCGGAGGAGGTTGCGAAAAAGGCGGCGGAAAACAAAGCGGAAATGCTTGTCGTGGGCGACCCGATAAATATGAACGGAACGCGCGGCGAACGCTCGGAGAAATGCCGTGTTTTCGCGGAGAAGCTGCGCGAGCTTTCGGGGCTTGAGGTACAGATGTGGGACGAGCGCTCGACGACGGTTTCCGCAATCGGCATAATGAACGAGAACAACCGCCGCGGTAAAAAGCGCAAAGAAGCGCTTGACGGGGCGGCTGCCGCGATAATTCTCGAAAGTTTTCTTGCGTTTCGCAAAAATCACGCAAATAACGCTTGACATTTTAGCGCTTTTATGTTACAATAGCCTAAAGCGGTGAAATGCATACAAAAAAAACACTGCAAATTACAGAAAAAAGGAGAAAAACATACTATGTCGATGACGTTTAACAGGAAGCTTCCCATTCCTAAGGAGATAAAAGAAATGTACCCGCTTTCAGACGAGATAAAGGCGGTAAAAGCGGAACGCGACCGCGAAATCGCGGACGTTTTGACGGGAAAATCGAACAAGTTTATTCTGATAATCGGGCCTTGCTCCGCGGATAACGAGGACTCGGTTATGGATTATATCAACAGGCTTGCAAAAGTAAACGAGCAGGTTAAGGACAAGCTTGTGATTATTCCGAGAATTTACACGGGAAAACCGCGCACAAACGGAATGGGCTATAAGGGAATGCTGCATCAGCCCGACCCCGCGAAGCCCGAGGATATGCTTGAAGGAATCATCAAAATCCGCGAGCTTCACGCGCGCGCGATAAAGGAATCCCACCTCACCTGCGCGGACGAAATGCTCTACACGGAGAATTACCGCTATCTTTCGGACTTGCTGTCTTACGTTGCGATAGGAGCGCGTTCCGTTGAGGACCAGCAGCACCGCCTTGTCGCTTCGGGAATGGAGTGTCCCGTCGGAATGAAAAACCCCACGAGCGGCACGCTTTCGGTTATGTTCAACTCCATTCAGGCGGCACAGGCGAAGCACACGTTCATTTACCGCGGCTGGGAGGTCGTTTCGGACGGCAATCCGCTTGCGCACGCAATTCTGCGCGGCGCTCAGAACAAGCACGGTCAGACAATTCCGAATTATCATTTCGAGGACTTGAAGCTCTGCGCTGATTTGTACGCGGAAAAGGGACTTAAAAACCCCGCGATTATCGTTGATACAAACCACTCGAACTCCGGCAAGCAGTATCTTGAGCAGATTAGAATTGCGAAAGAGGTTCTGCACTCGATGCGCCATTCGCCCGACGACGTGGGAAAAATGGTCAAGGGACTGATGATTGAGAGCTATATCGAGGACGGAGCGCAGAAAATCGAAGAAGGAGTTTACGGAAAGTCGATTACCGACCCGTGCCTCGGCTGGGAAAAGAGCGAAAAGCTTATTCTCGATATTGCAAATTCGCTGTAAAAAGCGCTTGACAAAAGCGGATTAATATGTTATAATGCGTATATCTCAATATGAAAAAGCGTTGACGGGAACAGAGTAGTTTTCGGGGAAACCTTTCAGAGAGCCGTTGTTTGGTGTGAAACGGCAGGAAACCGAAGATGAATTACCTCTCGGAGCGGCGGTGCGAACGCGTTTGCAAGTAGTTCCGCACGGGTAAGCCCGTTAAAGCTGTTCAAAGGCGGGTTTTCCCGCAAATCGAGGTGGTACCGCGGTTTTTCGCCCTCTTGCTTTAGGCAGGAGGGCGTTTTTGGTTTTACGTTGTTTTTGTGAAAGGAGTACACTATGAAACCTTTAAAATTCATCTGCTTTTTCCTCGCGGGCGCGATAATCCAGACGGTGTTTTATCTTTTGGGATATTTGGGGTTTCTCGGCGGTTGGGGAGGAGTTATAACAGCAGTTTTGTTTTCGGTATTTTTGGAAATGGCGCTTGGCTTTGCCGCGCGCAATTTAGCCGTGAAAAAGATGAAAATGCCTCCTTTTCCGCTTGTGATGACATATGTTGCGGGAACAGTCGCGGTGATTGCCGCAATCGGGATTTTAACCGAAATAAACAACCCGCATCGCCCCGACAACACCGGTCTTGGCAATCTCCCAAATCTCGGCAGGAACATCGCGCTCTTTACATGGCTTCTGACAGTTCCCTCGGCGGCTATAAACTTGGTTACACAGTTAATTATAGGCATAAGGAATAAAATAAAAATGAAAAAGGAGAAAAGCCAATGAAATTAGACGGTTTTGGGATTTTTGTCAAGGATATGGCGGTTATGTTTTTTATGGAAAGGAGTACGCTATGAAACCCTTAAAATTCATCTGCTTTTTCCTCGCGGGCGCGATAATCCAGACTGCGCTCTACTTTTTGGAGAGTCTGTCCAACTTCAGCTTTAGTTTATCTACGGTAATTGTCGTCACTGCGATGGTTACTGTGGGCGGCGTTATTTTGGGGTTTACCGCGCGTTATATTGCAATCAAAAAGCTTAAAGCGCCGCCTTTTCCGCTTGTGATGACATATGTCGCGGGAACAATCGCGGTGATTGCCGCAATTAGAATTTCAATCGAAATAAACCACCCGTATATCTCCCCGGACGGCTCCGGTCTTGGCAATCTCCCAAATCTCGGCAGGGAATTCGCGCTCTTTACATGGCTTATGACAGTTCCCTCGGCGGCTATAAACGCGATAATTCAGGTTATTATAGGCATAAGGGATAAAATTATAATGAAAAAGGAGAAAAACAGGTGAAACTAGACGGTTTTGGGATTTTTGTCAAGGATATGGCGGTTATGGTGCGGTTTTACCGCGATGTTCTCGGATTTGAAATCAAGGAGGACGAAAACACGTCTAACGTGTTTCTTGAAAAGGACGGAACGCTGTTTTTGCTTTACCGCAGAACGGACTTTGAAAAAATGACGGACAGCCGCTTCAATTACGCGGATAAAATCAACGGTCACTATGAAATCGCTTTGGGCGTCGAGAATTATGCCGCCGTTGACAAAGCGTTTGACGAGGTTGTTTCAAAGGGCGCGATTCCCGTTATGAAGCCGACAACCGAGCCTTGGGGACAGCGAACCTGCTATATTGCAGACCCCGAGGGCAATCTCATTGAAATAGGTTCATTCAACAAATAAAAAAATTAAGGAGAAAAACAATGGAACTTTATGACGAACTCGTAGCGCGCGGACTTATCGCGCAGGTTACGGACGAAGAGGAAATCAAGAAAATGATTAACGCGGGCAAGGCGACTTTCTATATCGGCTTCGACCCCACGGCTGACTCTCTTCACGTCGGTCACTTTATGGCGCTTTGCCTTATGAAGCGCCTGCAAATGGCGGGAAACAAGCCCATCGCGCTTCTCGGCGGCGGCACGGGAATGATAGGCGACCCGTCGGGAAAATCCGATATGCGTAAAATGCTCACGAAAGAGGATATCGAGCACAATATCGCCTGCTTCAAGAAGCAGATGAGCCGCTTTATCGACTTTTCGGACGACAAGGCGATTATGGTAAACAACGCGGATTGGCTTCTTAACCTCAATTACATTGACGTTCTGCGTGAAGTCGGCGCTTGCTTCAGCGTAAACAAAATGCTCACGTTCGAGTGCTACAAGCAGAGAATGGAGCGCGGACTGACGTTCCTCGAATTCAACTATATGATAATGCAGAGCTACGATTTCTATATGCTTTATCAGAAATACGGCTGCAATATGCAGTTCGGCGGCGATGACCAGTGGGCGAATATGCTCGGCGGCACGGAGCTTATCCGCAAAAAGCTCGGCAAGGACGCTCACGCAATGACGATTACTCTGCTCTTAAACTCCGAGGGCAAAAAAATGGGCAAGACCGAAAAGGGCGCGGTTTGGCTTGACGCGGAGAAAACATCGCCCTATGAGTTCTTCCAGTACTGGAGAAACGTTGCGGACGCGGACGTGCTGAAATGCCTTAAAATGCTGACGTTCCTGCCGATTGAGGAAATTCAGGCAATGGAAGGCTGGGAAGGCTCTCAGCTCAACAAGGCGAAGGAAATTCTCGCGTTTGAGCTTACAAAGCTTGTTCACGGCGAGGAAGAAGCGAAAAAAGCGCTCGAGGGCGCGAAATCGCTCTTTGGCGGCGCGGGAAACACCGATAATATGCCCACCGCGAGCGTTGAAGCCGCCGACGGCAAAATCGGAATACTCGACCTGCTTGTTTCGGCGAAGCTTGCTCCGTCAAAGCGCGAAGCGAGAAATCTTGTCGCAGGAAAGGGTATCGCGGTTGACGACAGGATAATCGAGGACGCAAACGAGGTTATCGACATTACAAACGAGATTATCCTCCGCAAGGGAAAGAAAGTTTTCGTCAAAATTAAGAAAGCATAAGTTCGCCTCTAAAAAAGATACGCCCCCAAAAGTAAGACGCTTTTGGGGGCGTTTTGCACTATCGCTTCAAAAATATTACATCTTCATTCCGCCCATTGACATTGACTTTTCCGCCGCTTTGGGCTTATTGGTGAGCGCTGTGGGAGTATTGTTCTCAAACAGGTCGTTAAAGCTGATTCTCTCGTTGACGTTTTCTTTTCTTTCAATCGCGTTTATTGAAGTCTTGCGCGCGATTGCGTCATATTTTTCCAAGAACGGAAGTTCTTTTTCCTTATCGGTCAGCACTTCATCGTATTTATCCATTGCGGTTTCAAGCCCGCGCATCTCGTTCTTGACGTTGTTATAATTTGAATAATATCTCTCCGCTATGCCCTGATTTAACATTACATGAGTATCGTCGTTAATCATTACAGGGGAGAAATCCGGATTTTCCGACGGCAGATAGAACTTTGCAAAGGCTTCGCAGGCGTTATCTCCCAGATTTTTCGGAGTATCATTCACCAAGGATGAAAGCGCGCTGACCTCATAGCCTACCTTCTTATCGTCCAAATAATCGGCGACAGTCCTCATATCATCGGAGTTATTGTAAAAGTAGCTTAATATTCCCTTTGCTTTTCCTGAGCAGTAAGCGAACTTTCCCTCGGGCTTGTCGGCTGTTAAAGCGTCTGTTTTTTCGCTGAGGTACATATCGCTGCTCATATACTCCAGATAGGCTTCTAAGCAGCCCTGAAGTTTGATAAACGGCTGGATTCTGCCTGACGTGAAGTCGAAAACGGCTCCCGCGCGATCGGTAACTTTTTGCGCTTCTCCGTTTGTGGGAGCGATTTTGTTTTCTTTAAGCGTAGCATACGACTGGCTGAAATCCATTGCCATCTTTCCCAAGGCGTATTGTTTGATAAAGTTATCTGTAAATTCCCGGTGATTGCTTGGTTCAAGACGCGTTATAGGCTGCTTGATAAGTGTGTCATAGCTGTTCGCGCATACCTTTTCTATATTCTGAACTCTGTCAAGGAGGTATCTGTTGTATGCATCTCTTGTAACGTCGTTCTTTTCAACGTTAGATGACTTTGCAAATTCATCATAGGTCATCACCTTGATTTCGGAAACAAATTCCTTGCCTATTCTGTTGCGGAGATTCGCTCCGTCGGTGGATTTATCTGTCAATTCTTCATAGGTGTAGCCCTTTGACATACCGTACATAATCGCAAGGTTTGTGCGTGAAGAATTGCTTCCCACAGTCATAAGGACTTGTTGTTCAACGCCGTTATAATCGGTATATGTCAGATCGCTCAGGATTCCTTCGTTGATTTTTTCGAGTCTGTTCTTGTCATAGGCATTATACGCGCCTGAGAAGAAATCTAAATCCAACTTGGACATATTGTCGCTGTGACGTGCCAAAGCGTTTCTGATTTGTGCTACCTCGGCGCTTCTCCTTGCGGCGGAAACGGTCTTTGCGTTGGCGGGATCGATCTGATAATCTCTCTGCGCCTCGTTTGCCACCTTGACCTTATCCTTGAGAGTAACGACAAAGCCGAAAAGCTGCTTTAAAATCGTCCAAAAAGAACGTGTTTCGGTGTTCATGGACATATCGGTCTTTACCGGAACGATAGGTCCGTTTGTAAAGCCGCCGTGACCGTCTGGAACAAACTTGCATACGTCCAGCTTTGCGCCCTCCATTGCCTTTGCCGCAATTGCGCACTTTGTGTCTGCGTTCTTCTTGATTTCATTGAACCGGAAGCTGAGAGTCGGCGCTTTAATTTCTTCGTTCCAGTTGACCGCCTTTCCGTCCACCAGAATGCCCATAGCCGGGTCTATGCCTGCCTTTTCAAGGGTTTTCAGCTCGTCGTCGGTGTAAAGCGCCTTGACCATACGGTCGATATTTGTTTCGCCCCATTCGGTTTCGGTCGGAGAAAGCTCGTTTTTCTTCTGCTTTTCCACAAAGCTCTCTGCGGTAAGGTCCACAATAGGGTTCTTGTCGAAAACAAGGCTTGCGGTTGTAACGTTTGGAGTAATATCCATATTTGCGTAGTTTTCGATTTTCGTAAAGCCCTTTACCGAATTTTCAAAGGCTTCCTTTTCCGCAGGACCCATTTTCTTGTATATGTCATTAATGGAAGCAAGGTCCCGTTCTTCGTCGGGGGTTGCCTTCTTAAATACGTCGCTTTTTTCGCCCTTGGCTATCTTAAGAATTTCCTCGGCGTTCTTGTTTACAATCTCAAGAATATCCGTCATCGGCTGAGTCTGATTTACTCTTTTTTTGCCGTCGAAGCCTGTAAAAATATTCCTATCGTAGAAGGTACTCATCAGCACGTTTAACGTGTTTAACCGATCCTCCTGAGGAACATCGCCGTAGTGCAGATCGACGCATTTATTCGCAATGACCTTTTTCATGTCGCCGCTGATGTTTCTGTCGGACGCTTTAGCCAAAGCCCTGAACTGCCTGTTAACCTCCGGCGGGATATCGAAATTCTCCTTAAGCTCGCTCATACAAGCCTTGATTTCCTGAATCTGACCGTCCTTTACGCATTTTTCAAATTCCGGAAAAATGAAATGTCTAACGGCGATACCCATTGATTTCTGAACAGGGTCGGCCATATTCTCGATAATCCCGTCGAAACGGTTCATCGAGTTGACAAGCTGGAAATAGTTACCGTTTCTTCCGACAAGCTCACTGCTTGTGAGGTTCCCTGAAATTAATTAAACGGAACATCCGGAAACCGGTTTGAAAGGGAAATTGCGGGCGCGCCGAAGCGGTCGGATTGCTATACGCATTTCACTCAAACAAGGTTTTTAGAGGTTGCCTTGAGACAACAACATCTCCCGTTCCGCAAGGGGATTACAACGAAATTTATCAATAATCCACGCCTCTGACCGCTCTTATAAGCTCCCGAAGCGCAATTTCGCGCTCGTCGTCGGGAAGTTTGCCGCCGGTTCTGTTTCTGAATTTAGCCGAAACGCTCCACGAACGCGCGTAAATATCGTTCTCATCAGAGAACTTTATGGAGTACGCTTCACAGGTTTTCTCCTCATCTCTGAAGAAATAATTCAGAAAAACGTGGTCGGTTCTGCCGCTTTTGAGCAAAAGGCTAATCGTCTGCCTTTCGTCGAAGCTCTGCGTCAATTTGCCGTTATCGAGATAGCGCGCTCCCGAAAGAGCCGCGGTTTTTCCGTCCTCGGAGGAAGTCATTCCCCTGCCGTTTTCGGTTTCGGAGAACATCGGGATAAGAGAAGGGCGCTCTGCGGCGGAATTAGCGAAAATATCGAGCAGCGTTGTTTTCGGGGAAACGCCAAGTTCATACGCGTTTTCAATCATCGAAAGCGGTTTTTCCGCCGAGGTTATCCCCTCCGTGAACTGCAAATCCGTGAGAAATTCGGCGTTTTCCGCGCAGCACACGGGCATATTCAGGCTGCATTTCAGGTCGTAATAGAGCGTGTTGAGAGCGCCGTAAACGGTTTCTTCGGAAAAACCGCCGCCGAGAACAAGCAGCTTTGTTTCGCTCATATAGATTTTTTTGCCGTCGATAACGGAAATATCGTCGATTGCCGCAGCAAGCGTTTTTCCCGTTCCGACAACCTTAATCACGTTTTCCTGCGAAGCGTCGATTGTATTCCCGCCCGAACCGCCGCTTGAAAAAAGCAGCGCCGAAACGCGGTATTCGCCGTCGTAATCAACCGCGCAAGCCTGAATTATAGCACGGTTTCCGAGGTCTGTCGGGTCGGCGCATCCCGAAAAAAGAGCAGCGGCAAGCACTGCCGCGCAAAGCAAAATTCTTCTCATATACGAAGCCTTTCAACTCACAGAACGGTTTTCTTTCCGTTGAATGGCGGCGCGTTTCACCGTCATAATCACGCTCCAAGCGGAGAGCAGCATAAGCCCGCTTCTGAACGCCGCGCAAAGTCCCCAGACCGCCGCGGAAATGCCGTCAAGCCGCTTGAAAAGAGCGATATCCGACAGCGAAGCCGCCGCGATAAACGGGTATTCCGTAAGCGGGTACATTTCGCGGAGTATCAGATAATTCACCGCGCAGATTGCCGATGAAGCGAGCGTCGAAATCAGCGCAAACCAAAGCACGACGTTTCCCGCGCATTTCGGCTTGTCGTCGCGGTTGACATAGGGCAAAAGCGCCGCAAAAACGAGATATTCACCGCCGTTTGAGAAGCAGCGCAAAACGTCCTCAAAGAACGTGCCGAAACTGCCCTCGTTCCAAAGCGGCGTGATTTTCGCATACGGAATATCCGCAAGAAAAACCGCAGCCGTGATAATCGCCGCCGCAATCAGAAACAGCACTCCGGACCGCGCGAGCGCTTCAACGCCCATATAAGCCGCGTAAACCGTGAAAACAAGCCCCGCCGCAAACACAGTCCAAGACGCTCCGCCGCCGACGAGATTTTTGAACGCAAAATTCGTTCCGTGAATAAGGGATTTCGCCGCCGCGCCCATGAGAAGAATTGCCGCGAAAATCGCCGAAATCCAGCCACACGCCCTGTTTTTCGTATACAAATAGCGGTGAAAATTGTCCTTTCCGAACGCGAAATAAATCAGCGGCGAAGCGAGCGCAAGCCGCGCAATTTCCGTAACAGCAATCACCGCGAGCGCTTCTGCGGCGCCGTTTGGCGCGGGAGGCGGCGCAATCGCGTCCATGGTTATCCGCGAGAGAAACATTATACAAAAGAGCTGCTGCGCGCTTATTTTGGGGAAATTTCTCGTCATAACGATTCGTCCCCGCGCCTTTTGCCGTGAACATTAAGCTCCGTTATTACCGCAAACGGAAGCGCAAGCTCCGACAAATATTCCTCCTGAGGCAGCGTTCCGCTTGTCGGCACGACAACTTCGGGGATTTCGGGTATTTTATCCATATTTTCTCCTCATTTCATTTCCGGGTTTATTTCTTGACATTTGCGCCGTTAAGCGACTGAACCGTCACATCGCTGTCCGCCATCTTCTTCCAATCGGAACGCACGAGCATATCTCTGAGCGCTTTCGGCGTGAACGGGGAAATCGGCGCCATATAAGGTATATCGTAAGTTGAAAGCGAGCACATTTTTATCACGACCGCGCCCGCCGCGAGAAGCAGACCGAACAGCCCGAAAAAACCTCCCGCGATGATATACATAAAGCGCAGAATAACGATTTTTTCGTACATTGTCGGAACGACGAAGCTGCAAAGTCCCGAAAGCGCCACGATAAGCACCATCGGCGCTCCGACAAGCCCCGCAGAAACCGTGATATCGCCGATTACAAGCCCTCCGACAACGCCGATTGCGTGACCGATAGGGCGCGGCAGGCGAATACCCGCTTCTCGCAGGATTTCGTACATAAAGTGAATAAAAAGGCACTCGACCATAAGCGAAAACGGCGCTGTCTGCTCGGCGGCGGCGAGGTTCAGGATAAGCGACGACGGCAGCATTTCGGGATTATACGAGGCAATCGCGACGTATGCTCCGGGGAGAAAAAGCGTGATTAGATAGGCGCAGAGCCGCACAGTTCTGATGAAAAACGCGTAAAAAGGCTTCTGCGTGTAATCGTCAAGGGTCTGAAAGCTCTCGATAAACAGATGCGGAACGACAAGCGCGAACGGCGTTCCGTCAACGAGAATACCTATTCTGCCCTCGTAAAGCTTCGCGGCGAACACGTCCGGGCGTTCGCAGGTTGCACATTCCGAGAAAAACCAGCCGCCGTCCCCCTCAAGATACGGTTGAATATATCCGCTTTCGAGAATGGTATTCAGCTTCACGGATTTGAGGCGTTTCTTCACGTTTTTGAGGAGTTTCGGCGAAACCTTGTCCGAAATATAGCAGATACAGATATCTGTATTGCTTCGGTCGCCGAGCGGCGAAAGCTCGAAAACAAGCGTTGGGGATTTAATTCTGCGGCGGATAAGCGCCATATTCGTCCTGATAACCTCGACAAAGCCCTCCCGCGAACCGCGGACGTTCAGGTCCGAGGACGGCTCGTCGATACCGCGCGATTTGTACCCCTGAACGCCTATTCCGATTGCCCTCGCGCAGCCGTCTACAAGAATTATGGCAAATCCGGACTGAAGCTTCAGCGTAAGGTCGCCGAGATTTTTTATGTCAAGCTGCTCCGCGGCGATAAGAAAAACGTCGAAAAAGCTCGACATAAGCGCGTCCGGCGAGAGAATACGGCTGTTTTCCTCGCTGTTGAGCTTCGGGTAAATAAGCTGAGCGAGCGTGTCCGTTGAAGCCATACCCTCGCAGGTGACAACGGCGATTTTGTTTCCGCAGACAAAGCCATTTTTGATGATGACGTCAGAAGAATTTTCGGTGAATTTCAAAAGATTTGAAAGATTTTCGTCAAGCGAACGGCTTATGGGCGTATTTTCGGCGGGAATTTTCTGTTCTTCCATTTCTGCTCCTCCGGATTTTTTTCAACATTATTTTCTCACATAGCCGACAAATTATGCAGACAAATGAATTATCTGTTGACAAAAAGCGCAGAATGTGGTAAAATATATTTTGATATGTCAATAATCCAAAGAGGCGGTGAAGTGATGAAAATTAACTGGAACAAAAAATACACCACGATTGCAATTTACAGCCTGATTGTACTCGCTGCGGCGGTGCTTTTCGTGGTGTTTGTGTTTAAGTTTGACTCTATTTCGACGGGATTTTCGTGGATAGGCGCTGTTGCCGCTCCCGTGGTATGCGGCGTTGTAATCGCGTATATCCTGAACCCGCTTATGATGCTGCTTGAAAACAAGCTTTTCGGCAGGCTGAAAAACGCGGGTGAAAGCGCCGAAAAAGCGTACGAAAAAAGCGGCGATGAAAGCATAATCAAAAAAAAAGAAAAGCGCGCGGTAACCGCGAAGCGCAAAAAAACGCTTGCGAGAGTGCTTTCGCTGATTTTGACCTACATTATCCTTTTTGCGGTGCTTGTGGGAATATCAATTGCGGTTGTGCCGAGCGTTGCAAAAAGCGTAATCGACCTCGCGGAGCAGCTTCCCAACTATCTCAATCAGGCGGAAACGTTCCTCAACGACTTTTTCAAGGATAACCCGCAGATTTCGGATTTTCTGTTCAAGGAATTTACGAACATTTCGGACGCTGTGAAGAAATTCGCAGCCGACCTCGACCCGAACCTTATCAACAACGTCGGAAGCGGGCTTTGGAATTTCGCGATGGCGCTGCTCACGGGACTGAAAAACGTGCTTCTGGGCTTGATTATCGCGATATATCTGCTGTTCAGCAAGGAAAGGCTGCTCGCGCAGTGCAAGAAAATATTCTTCGCGTTTATTAAAAACGAGCGCTGCGAGCGGCTGTTCGCGGGACTGAGCAAAAGCAACAACATCTTCAAAAAATATATCATCTCAAATCTGCTTGACGCGATGATTATTTTCGTATGTATGGTAATCGGAATGTTTGCGATGGGAATGCCGTATCAGATGCTGATTTCGGCAATCTGCGCGGTTACGAACCTCATTCCGTTCTTCGGGCCGTTTATCGGCGCAATTCCGAGCGGAATACTCATTCTGCTTGTCGACCCGTCGAAGGTAATCTGGTTTGCGCTGTTTGTTCTGATATTGCAGCAGTGCGACGGAAACGTGATAAAGCCGTTCCTGTTCGGCGAAACGATGGGACTTCCGGCAATCTGGGTTCTCGTGTCGATAATAGTCGGCGGCGGTTTGTTCGGAATACCGGGAATGTTGCTTGGAGCGCCTGTTTTCGCGGTAATCTACCTGCTTTTCGCAGAATTTGTCGCAGGCAAGCTGAAGAAGAAAAATCTCCCTGCCGAAACGGAGAAATATTTCTCAAGCGCGGGCGAATTTGCCGAGAAGTATATCGACGACCCGCCGGACGGACTTGTCGAGGACTTTTCGATAACGGAAAAGCCGCTCGCGGAAACCGATGATAAATCTTCCGAAAGCGATTCGGGAAGCGAAGAAGCGCCGAAATTCAAGCTCCGCAAAAACCAAAAAAAATAATCAAATCCGCCGATTTTGCTCGGCGGATTATTATTATCTGTCATCTTTCGGTCAAATCTCAGCTACAACCTCAACTTCGACAAGCGCGCCCTTCGGGATTTGCAGACCGCCTACGCAGGAACGCGCGGGCTTTTCGGTGAAATATTCCGCGTAAACCGCGTTAAAAGCGGCAAAATCCGCGATATCCTTGAGGTAGCAGTTCGTCTTGACAACCTGCTGAAGCGAGCTTCCCGCCGCCTCCAGAACCGCTTTGAGGTTCTCGCAGACGCGCTTTGTCTGCTCTTCAATTCCGCCCTCGACAAGATTTCCCGTCGCGGGGTCAATCGGGATTTGACCGGAGCTGTATACGAGATTTCCCGTGATTTTCGCCTGAACGTAAGGTCCGATAGCCGCAGGAGCGTTATCCGTGTGAATTGTTTTCATAAAAAATACCTCATTTCCGATTATTTTATGTAGTCAACGAGCTTATATCCCGCTTCAATAAGCGCCTGTCTGATTTCCTCGAGATGCTCGGAGTTGCGCGTTTCAAGCTGAATACGCAGGAAGCAGCCGTTAATGTCGGGATTTTCGTCCGCGCGCTCGTGACGAACGGTCGTGACGTTTCCGCCGTGCTTTGCGATAATCTCGGATACGCCGAGAAGCTGTCCGGGCTTATCGAGAAGCTCGATATTGAGCATACCCGAACGTCCGCTCTTGACAAGACCGCGCCTGATAACGCGGTTTAGAATGGTAACGTCGATATTACCGCCCGAAACGACGCACACAACCTTTTTGCCCTTAACGGGGACCTTGTTGAACATAACCGCCGCGACCGAAACCGCGCCCGCGCCTTCCGCAATCAGCTTCTGCTGCTCGATAAGCGCGAGGATTGCGCCGGAAATCTCGTCCTCGGAAACGGTGACAATCTCGTCGACATACTTGCGGCAAATCTCGAAAGTGTTCTTTCCCGGCTCTTTTACGGCGATACCGTCCGCAAGCGTGGAAACGCTCTCAAGGCGCTCGATTTTGTTGTCGTGAATTGAGTTGAACATCGAGGGAGCGCCCGCCGCCTGAACGCCGTAAACCTTGATTTTCGGGTTAAGCTGCTTTATCGCGAACGCAACGCCCGAAATAAGTCCGCCGCCGCCGATAGGCACGACAACCGCGTCAACTTCGGGTAAATCGTCGAGAATTTCAAGTCCGATTGTACCCTGACCCGCGATTACGTTTTCATCGTCAAAAGGGTGAATGAAAGTGTAGCCTTTTTCATCGCGGAGCTGAAGCGCCTTGTTATACGCGTCGTCGTAAACGCCCGGAACAAGGCAAACGTCCGCGCCGTAACCCTTTGTCGCCTCAACCTTGGAAATGGGCGCGCCGTCCGGCAGGCAGATAAGCGACTTAATCCCCGCCTTTGTTGCGGCGAGAGCAACGCCCTGCGCGTGATTTCCCGCAGAGCAGGCGATAACGCCCTTTTCGCGCTCAGCCGCCGTGAGCTGGGAAATCCTGTAATAAGCGCCGCGAACCTTAAACGAGCCGGTAACCTGAAGATTTTCGGGCTTGAGGTAAACCTCCGCGTCCGCGTTGATTTTAGGCGCTTTGATGAGGTCGGTGTGACGGATAACCTCTTTCAAAACGTGGGAAGCCTTATAGATACTGTCGAGAGTAAGCAAAAATCATACCTTCTTTGTAAAATAATATTTCACACTTTATTATACAACCATTCCTTTAATTTGTCAAGTCTTATTGACAAACAGCGAAAAATATGGTAAAATAGACATATGTGGATTTTTGTATAAGACAACACCGCAAAACGACAATAATTATGCGGTTCAGTCATAGAAATAATGGGTATTAATATGAGTAAATTTATCAATGCGCCAAATATAATAACATTTGTCAGAATACTCGGAACGATTGCGCTTGCATTTATCAGCCCTTTCAGCGCGGCGTTTTACGCTGTGTGGACGGTATGCGGGGTGAGCGACGTGCTTGACGGGACGGTTGCGCGTATGCTCAAAAAGGAGAGCAGCTTCGGCGCGAAGCTCGACAGCACGGCGGATATTATGTTCTATCTGCTTATGCTGTTTCGCGTTCTGCCCACGCTTATTGAGGTGCTTCCGAAGTGGATATGGATAATTGTGGCTGCTATCGCCGTGACTAGAGCGAGCGCATATCTCGCGGCGTTTATCAGATTTAGGCATTTTGCTTCGCTTCACAGCTATCTCAACAAGTTTTCGGGTTTTTTGCTGTTTCTTGTGCCATACTTTATTTTTCAAGACTGGTTTTGGATATATTGCCTTGCGCTGTGCATAATAGGGCTTGCTTCGTCCGTGGAGGAGCTTCTCATTCATCTGCTTTCAAGGGAGTATGAAGAAGGCAGAAAAACGATTATCGGGTTTAAGCCGTATAAAAAGCGTTCGCCGTCCGACGGAACGGACGCTCAAAAGTCAGAATAAATTTAATTTAAGGAGATAAAGCTATGTACATTACCTGTTTGGATTTGGAAGGCGTACTTGTGCCGGAGATTTGGATTGCGTTCGCGGAGGAAACGGGAATACCCGAACTTCGCAGAACAACGCGCGACGAGCCGGATTACGACAAGCTGATGAAGTACCGCATAGGGATTCTGAAGGAGCACGGTCTTGGGCTGAAGGAAATTCAGGCGACAATCGCGAAAATCGACCCTATGCCGGGCGCTAAGGAGTTTCTTGACGAGCTGAGGGAGAACTCGCAGACGCTTATTCTGAGCGACACGTTCACGCAGTTCGCGGCGCCGCTTATGAAGAAGCTCGGACAGCCGACGATTTTCTGCAATTCGCTTGAAGTTGCACCCGACGGCGAAATCACGGGCTACAAGATGCGCGTTGAAAAGTCGAAGCTGACGACCGTAAAAGCGCTTCAGTCAATCGGTTACGACACGATTGCGGGCGGCGACTCGTTCAACGACCTCGGAATGATAACCGCGTCAAAGTTCGGTTTCCTGTTCCGCTCAACCGAGCAGATAAAGAAGGATTACCCGAACATTCCCGCGTTTGAGGAATACGCCGACCTGCTGAAATACCTCAAAGAGTGCCTCGCAAAGTAATTTCACACAAAAACCCGCCCGACTTAACATCGGGCGGTTGGGACCGTCGAAAAAGTCCCGTTGGGACTTTTCCGCCGAAGCATCCGCACTGCCCGCACTCATTGTCGGCAAAGCCGACAATTCGCACAGTTGTGCGGATAGAAGTGTTTTTTGCCTCGGCAAAGCTGAGGAAAAAAACGGATTTAAAATGCCCGCTTCGCGGGCAAATTCGATTTTTTCGACAGACTGACCGCCCGACTTAACATCGGGCGGTTTTTTTATGGGAGCCTCTAAAAACCGGTTTGAAAAGTGAAAATGAGTAGAG
>UMHM01055979.1_pt1 | contig 38703 bp, 34 predicted proteins | sample 1965501 | NCBI WGS metagenome assembly UMHM01 (sample SAMEA4836095, study PRJEB28245) | human gut metagenome | biome: gut microbiome; material: fecal sample | place: Denmark | collected 2008
GCCAAGACTTATGCACATAGAGAAGGACTTCGAGCAGCAAGTCGGAGAACCACCGATTAAATTTAAGGTTAACAAAAAAGATTGGCTGTCTGAGAAGATAAAGTACACACCATATACACACTGACATGCGATATTTATAATAAGCACCCTAATTTTCATTCAGAAAAAGACATTTACAGTTGCCATTTCACCTATTTTTCAATTATCTTTGCGACATTAAATAATAAAGATAATATGCAAGAAAAGTCTCTTTCATAAATCCATTTGTTATATTCTCCACAAATTATACTTTATATATGAAAAAAACGAAAATCATAAAGCTGTTACCCGCTTATATATTATTGCCTTTGTTACTGAACACCAACACCGCATGCAGTAACGGGCAAGCAAGTATCAAACAATCAAAAGTGATTGAGACAGATACTATCACTACCCTCACACTCCCCACAATACCTGTTATGCTAAATACTACGGAACAGCGTGCAGACTATCTGGCACGCCACTACTGGGACAATGTGAACTTTGCCGACAGCAACTACATACACCACCCCGAAGTGACAGAGCAAAGCTGGGTGAACTTCATTGACATCCTGCAGTTAGTACCCGCCTCTACTGCCGACATTGCCCTGAAAACCTTACTTACACAGGCAGAAAAAGAAAAGAAATGCTATATGTACCTGACGTCTCTTGCTGACAAATATCTGTATGACCCCAACTCACCGATGCGCAACGAAGAATTGTACATCTCCGTCTTGGACGCTATGCTGAAATCCCCCATTTTGGACGATACAGAGAAAATACGACCGAAAGCACGTCGATCCCTGGCACAGAAGAACCGCATAGGTACTAAAGCACTGGACTTCACTTATACACTTGCCAACGGGAAACAAGGCACGCTGTACGCCCTAAAAGCGCCCTACACACTGCTCTTCATCAATAATCCCGGCTGCCATGCCTGCAATGAAACGATTAAAGCCTTGAAGCAGAGCCCTACCATAAGCCAAGCCATTGCGCAGCACAAGGTGAAGGTTCTTTCCCTCTACCCGGATATAGATCTGGCAGAATGGCAGAAGCACCTCTCCGATTTTCCCAGTGACTGGATTAACGGATACGACAAAAAACAGATGATTGATCAAAAGAACCTATACGATCTGAAAGCAATTCCCACTCTGTATCTGCTGGACAAGGACAAAACAGTACTGCTGAAAGATGCCACAGCCGAAGAGATCGAAGAATATTTGCAGAAGAATATTTGAAAAAGAATCCGCCATTCGGGACACAACAAAGACCAGCTCTTCATGATAGAAAATAACCTTCTTCGTTGTGCTTCGAATGACGGATAGCAATAAAATTTACGTCTCAGCTACACGCTATTCTATGATTTTTGCATCTTCGATGTCAACATCTGAAGTTTTATCGCCGGCAACCGGTGCTTTTGGACGGAGACGGGTAAACTTAAACCAGTTTATCAATTCCGAAACCGCATAAACCAAACTGGTGATCCCTATAATTATAAATGCCGTAGAACGCACTCCGGTAGGATTGAACAAAGCAATCAGTCCGGCAAGCAATATCAACACCGGAACAACATAAAACCCACCCGGTACGGGTGTCCACCGTCGGGCAGCCGAAAGCGATGCTATCTGCTGCACACCGCCCATCACAAGAATAAAGCCCAATACAAACGTCAACAAATCGGCAAAAAAGCCGGGCATAATAATCAGCCATAGCCCGAATAGCAAGCTACCTACTCCCTCTACAGGAAAACGGCGGCGCACCTCGGCTGCCTGAGCATAATATCCTATGATACTGATGAGCGAAGGTACAAGAAAAATTACACCAATCGTTATCACAAAATAATCGCCGGCCTGATCGGGGAACATCACCAATACCAAGCCAATAACCAGCGCACATATCGCACGCAAGAATGAATAACTTAATCCTTTCATGAGTCTTTGATTTTTTGCGAAGATACATTATTTATCCAAACACTCCCGCATGATGATACGAAAAAAATCAATTTACATTGAGCCATGCGTTCAAGTCTTCGGCAATAAAAAGCCAATATAGCAATAATACAATAGCAATAATTGCACCTACGGCAACCAAATGTTTTCGCTTCATAGTCTGTTCCTTTCTTTTAATATAAATAAATAACGGCTGTTAATTCTATAAAGAACAAAAATTCAGAAAGAATGTTCTTACATAAAAAAAGTAAGATTTATTTTGGTAATTAAAACAATCTGTTTATATTTGCCCCCGTTAAAACAAAAAAAGACAATGAAAACAATATTCGTAAATACATATTGGTGGTGGCACCCATTACAACTCCGACAGTCGTAAGGGAGCAGTGCTCGTATGTATATATGTAATATGATAGATATTTAGAAAGAGCCCTGTCGCACCAAGCGACAGGGCTCTTTCTATTTAAATAAAGTTTGTCACTCTCTATGATTTCAACAGTAAATAGTAAATAGTTAATCGTAAAACAGTAAATAACATGGCAAGTTTCTTAGTTGACGAAGAAGGTTATTACGGAGAATTCGGTGGAGCATATGTCCCCGAAATACTCCACAAATGTGTAGAGGAATTGCAAAAAAACTATCTCAGTGTCCTGCAAAGTAAAGATTTCAGACAGGAATATGACTGGCTACTGCGTGACTACGTAGGACGTCCTTCTCCACTCTACCTTGCCCACCGCCTGTCGGAGAAGTACGGCTGCAAGATTTATCTGAAGCGAGAAGACCTGAACCATACCGGTGCCCACAAAATCAATAATACCATTGGTCAGATTTTACTGGCACGCCGCATGGGGAAGCGACGTATCATCGCTGAAACAGGTGCAGGCCAGCATGGGGTTGCCACTGCCACGGTTTGTGCCCTGATGAATATGGAGTGCATTGTATACATGGGCAAGACCGATGTAGAACGCCAGCGCATCAATGTAGAAAAGATGAAGATGCTGGGAGCAACTGTAATCCCCGTAACCAGCGGTAACATGACCCTGAAAGACGCTACCAACGAAGCCATACGCGACTGGTGTTGTCATCCGGCAGATACATACTACATTATCGGTTCCACCGTAGGTCCACACCCTTATCCCGACATGGTGGCACGCTTACAATCGGTCATCAGCGAAGAGATAAGAAAGCAGCTCATGGAAAAAGAAGGACGTGACTGTCCGGATTACCTCGTAGCCTGTGTAGGCGGCGGCAGTAATGCAGCCGGAACCATTTACCACTACATCGATGATGAACGCGTACAGATCGTGCTCGCTGAAGCCGGCGGCAAAGGAGTAGAAACCGGCATGACAGCCGCTACCATTGCCCTTGGCAAACTGGGTATCATTCATGGTGCACGCACCTACGTCATTCAAAATGAGGACGGGCAGATCGAAGAACCCTACTCTATCTCCGCCGGCCTAGATTATCCGGGCATCGGTCCCATGCACGCCAACCTTGCTGCGCAGAAACGCGCCATCGTACTCTCCATAAATGATGACGAAGCCATCCGCGCCGCCTATGAGCTGACAAAACTCGAAGGCATCATCCCCGCACTGGAAAGTGCCCATGCATTGGGTGCGCTGGAGAAACTGAACTTTAAAACCGACGATGTGGTTGTGCTGACAGTTTCGGGACGGGGAGACAAGGATGTGGAAACATATTTGAATTACAAATTATAAGTTGGAATAATGAAACAGTATAATTATCAGACAGTGAGCCGTACGATGCTTGGCGACCTGCACACTCCCGTAAGCACCTACCTGAAGGTGCGTGACATCTTTCCCCAAAGTGCACTCATGGAGAGTTCCGACTATCATGGCAGCGAGAACAGCCGTTCCTTCATCGGGCTTTGTCCGGTGGCAAGCTTCAGCATAGATCATGGAATCTCTGTATTCCGCTTGCCCGACGGTACGCGTGAAGAGCGCCCCATAACCGAGGAATACCATGTGGAAAATGCTTTGCATGACTTTCTCAATCGTTTCCACGTGAAGGGAGAATACAGTAATTATTACGGTCTGTACGGCTACACATCTTTCAATGCCGTACGGTATTTTGAGAACATCGCTGTCAAAGACAGTCGTGAAGCAACCAACGACGCGCCGGATATGCTATATATATTATATAAATACCTCATCGTCTTCAACGATTTCAAAAACGAGATGCTGTTGTTGGAGATGCTTGCTCCCGGCGAGAAAAGCGAACTGGACAAGGTGCAGAAAGCAATTCACAACCGCAACTACACTACTTATGGTTTCCGCGCTGTCGGCGAAACCACTTCTCCGCTGACGGATGAGGAACACAAAGCCAACATCCGGCGGGGCATAACCCACTGCCTGCGAGGTGATGTTTTTCAGATAGTCCTCTCCCGTCGTTTCGAGCAACGTTTCGTAGGCGATGACTTCAAGCTCTACCGCGCCTTGCGCAGCATCAACCCCTCGCCTTACCTGTTCTATTTCGACTTCGGAGGTTTCCGCATTTTCGGTTCTTCACCCGAAACACATTGTCGCATTGAAGGAACTCATGCCTACATAGATCCCATTGCCGGCACCACCAAACGCACCGGTAACCCGGAACAAGATGCCGTAAATGCACGACACCTGCACGACGACCCCAAAGAAAACGCAGAACATGTGATGTTAGTGGATCTTGCCCGTAACGACCTCAGCCGCAACTGCCATGACGTAAAAGTGGATTTCTACAAGGAAATGCAATATTACAGCCATGTCATTCACCTTGTGAGCCGCGTCAGTGGCACGCTGAACAATGATGCAGACCCTATTAAGACGTTCATTGACACTTTCCCCGCCGGAACACTGAGTGGTGCGCCGAAAGTCCGCGCCATGCAGCTCATCAGTGAACTGGAAACACACAACCGCGGTGCATACGGGGGCTGCATCGGCTTCATCGGCCTGAACGGAAGTCTGAATCAGGCAATCACCATCCGCACTTTCGTCAGTCGTAATGGAGTGCTATGGTTTCAGGCAGGCGGCGGCATTGTGGCCCAAAGCAATGATGAATACGAACTCCAAGAAGTGAACAACAAGTTAGGAGCATTGAAGAAGGCAATCATTATGGCAGAAAAAATGTAAAGAATTTCAAAATAATAAATAACCCCATGGTAGTAATCATAGACAATTATGACTCTTTCACCTACAACCTTGCACATCTGGTGAAAGAACTCGGCGCAAAGGTAGATGTGCTACGCAATGACCAATTCAAAATAGAAGAGCTGGAACAGTACGATAAAATCATTCTTTCTCCCGGCCCCGGCGTACCCGAAGAAGCCGGACTATTGCTGGATGTAATACGCACCTATTCCGGCAAGAAACCCATATTGGGCGTCTGTCTGGGCGAACAAGCTATCGGGCAGGTCTTTGGCGGACGGTTAGTCAACCTCAGCAAAGTGTTTCATGGCGTACAAACCGACATACAACTGACAGAGCCGGATTATATTTTCCGGGGACTGCCCGCAAGAATTCCCGTAGGACGCTATCACTCCTGGGTAGTAGATACGGAAAACTTTCCTGAAACGCTTGCCATTACCGCCGTCAGTCCCGAAGGGCAGATTATGGCATTGAAACATCGAGAATATGACGTCCGCGGTATTCAGTTTCATCCGGAATCCGTACTGACCCCTGACGGAAAACAAATAATGGCAAACTGGTTACAAGGTGATGAAAACATTACATCTCACAAAAGTAAATGACACATCCTATGAAAGCAATATTGACCCGTCTCTTCAACCATGAAGAGCTCACCACAGAGGAAGCCAGACAACTCCTCCTCAACATCAGCCGGGGAATATATCCCGAAGCTCAAGTTGCAGCATTACTTACTGTTTTTCAAATGCGTAGCATTACAGTAGACGAGCTGGCAGGCTTTCGCGAAGCGCTTATGGAAACACGAATCCATATAAACTTCGCACCTTATCGTCCCATTGACATCGTAGGTACCGGCGGAGACGGAAAGAACACGTTCAACATCTCCACCTGCGCCTGTTTCATTGTAGCCGGAGCAGGTTATAAAGTAGCCAAACATGGCAATTACGGCGCTACTTCCGTCAGTGGAGCAAGCAACGTAATAGAGCAACATGGAATCCGCTTCACCAACAACCCCGACACGTTGAAACGAAGTATGGAAGAATGTAACATCGCCTATCTGCACGCACAACTGTTCAATCCAGCAATGAAACTTGTGGCTCCTGTGCGCAAAGCACTGGGAGTACGCACACTGTTCAACCTGCTGGGGCCTTTGGTGAATCCATGCGAGCCCGCGTATCAATTGCTGGGCGTAGCAGATCTCTCACAAATGCGTCTTTACACGAATGTTTTCTATAAACTCGGTATCGACTTTGCCGTTGTAAACAGCCTGGACAACTACGATGAAATCTCACTGACCGATGAATTCAAAGTGATGACACGCAATTATGAGCGCATCTACCGTCCGCAAGCCCTCGGTTTCAGCGCAGTACGTCCCGAAGAACTGTCCGGAGGTATTTGCAAGGAAGATGCAGCACGCATCTTCGACAATGTCCTGAACAATCGTGCAGAAGCCGCCCAGACACAATGCGTCATTGTCAATGCGGCCTTTGCCATTCAGGTAATAGAGCCGGAAAAAGAGATTGAAGAATGCATTGCCATTGCCCGCGAATCACTGGAAAGCGGACGTGCACTGAAAACGTTGAAAAAGTTTATAGAGATCAATCACTAAAATCCTAAAAATCAAATTCAATAATGCCATGGATATTTTATCTGAAATCATCGTCCACAAACGAACAGAAGTAGAGTTGCAGAAACAATCCGTTTCACCGGAACAACTACGCGAGCAAGTGCAGAAACTCATGGGAAGTTCCTCAGCCCCCCGCCATAGTATGAGACAGGCCCTTGCGTCCTCGCCTACGGGAATCATTGCCGAGTTCAAGCGCCGTTCCCCCTCGAAAGGCTGGATATATGAGACCGCCAAAGCCGAAGAAATACCCGCAGCATACGAAACCGCCGGTGCCTCCGCACTCTCTATACTTACGGATGAAAAATTCTTTGGCGGCTCGCTGCGAGACATCAGCACAGCGCGTCCGCTGGTCGACATCCCAATTCTGCGAAAAGACTTCATTATCGACGAATACCAGCTATTGCAAGCACGTATCGTTGGTGCGGATGCCGTACTACTGATTGCCGCCTGCCTGACGCAAAAAGAATGTACCGCCCTCACCACTCAAGCCCACGCCCTGGGGTTGGAAGTATTACTCGAAATTCACAATCCCTCCGAGCTGCCTTATATAAACAAAGAAGTGGATATGTTAGGCGTAAACAACCGCAATCTCGGCACATTTGTCACCGACGTAAAAAACTCTTTCCGCATAGCCCGACAGCTTCAACAAGCAATAGGATCAAAGAAAGGCGCTTCCGATGTTCGTAATATACCCATACTCGTTTCGGAAAGCGGCATCTCGCATCCCGAAACAATTCGCAGTCTGCGTGCTGCCGGTTTCCGCGGCTTTCTCATCGGAGAGACTTTTATGAAAACCGACCGACCCGGAGATACACTGAAAGATTTCATCTCTCCCATCATTTCTCAAAAGTAAATTACCAACCACAAATCGTTCAAGAATATGACTCCTCTTAGTATCAAAGTATGCGGTATGACCGAAGCGGAAAACATCCGCGAAGTAGAGCAACTGGGTGTAGATATGATAGGCTTCATCTTCTACCCCAAGTCCCCCCGCTGCCTATGCGAATTGCCCGATTACCTGCCTGTCCACGCAAAGCGTGTCGGCGTTTTTGTCAATGAAAACAAAGAAAATATCCTGATGTATGCCGACCGCTTCGCATTGGATTACATACAACTTCATGGTGACGAATCTCCCGAGTACTGTCGATCACTATGCAACAACGGCCTGCATCTCATCAAGGCATTCTCCATTTCACATCCCAAAGATTTAATGTGCACCTCAGCCTACAAAGGATTATGCGATTATTATCTGTTCGACACCAAAACCCCGCAATATGGCGGTTCCGGCAACCAGTTCGACTGGAACCTGCTGTATCGCTATGGAGGAATGACCCCTTTTCTGCTCAGCGGAGGAATCAACCCGTACAGCACCAAAGCAATCAAAGAGTTTCATCATCCCAAACTGGCCGGCATCGACATCAATAGCCGTTTTGAAACTGTACCGGGACAAAAAGATGTGGAACGCATCAAAAACTTCATTCAAGAGATAAGAAACGGTGAAACCGCCAACAAATAACATAACCCGTAATAATAAACCTATTAACAACGAACTCAATATGAACCGAATCAACCTACTCTTTCAAAACAATCCCGGCAACCTGCTGTCTATTTACTTCTGTGCCGGTTGCCCCACGCTTGAGGGTACAGCCGATGTTATCCGCACCCTCGAAAAAAATGGAGTGAACATGATAGAAATCGGTATTCCTTTCAGCGATCCAATGGCCGATGGCATCGTCATCCAAGATGCTGCCACCTGTGCCCTGCGCAACGGCATGTCCCTCCGTCTCCTTTTCGAACAATTACAGGATATTCGTCGTGATGTCCGCATCCCGTTGCTCTTAATGGGCTATCTCAACCCCATCATGCATTTCGGCTTTGAGGCATTCTGCCGGAAATGTGCGGAATGTGGCATTGACGGTGTAATCATACCCGATCTGCCTTTCAGGGATTACGAAAAAAACTATAAGACGATTGCACTGAAATATGACCTACGCGTCATCATGCTCATTACCCCCGAAACCGACGAAAAGCGTATCCGCGAAATAGATGCCCACACCGACGGTTTCATTTATATGGTATCATCAGCAGCTACCACCGGCGCACAAAAGGATTTCGACAACCGAAAACAGGCTTATTTCAAAAAAATTCAAGACATGAATCTGCACAACCCACGCATGGTAGGTTTCGGTATCAGCAACAAACAGACTTTCGATGCTGCCTGCTCCCATGCTTCCGGAGCTATCATAGGAAGCCGTTTCGTAACTCTGCTCAATAAATACAAAGGAGATGCACAGCAAGCCATTACGCACTTGAAAGAAGATTTGCAATGAAAAGGGAGCAAGGAAAGCGAAGATAAACAGAGCCTCGGCATAAAAAATGAATAAATTCATTTCATTCTACTCTCGGTTTATATTATCTTTGTGCCCGAAAAAGAAGTAAAACGCGATATTTATGAAAGCAGATTATCCCTCCATTCTCTTAATTTACACAGGCGGGACTATCGGAATGATAGAAAATCCCGAAACCGGTGCTCTCGAAAATTTCAATTTCGACCACCTGCTCAAACACGTTCCCGAACTGAAGCGTTTCAATTACCGCATCTCCTCCTATCAGTTCGATCCTCCTATTGACTCCTCCGATATGGAACCTTCCCTATGGGCAAAGATTGTTGAAATCATAAACAGCAATTACACCAACTTCGACGGTTTTGTTATTCTGCATGGCACCGATACGATGTCTTATACGGCATCGGCACTCAGTTTCATGCTTGAGAACCTCGCGAAGCCGGTCATCCTTACCGGTTCGCAACTCCCTATCGGAACATTGCGTACAGACGGAAAAGAAAACTTGATTACTTCTATTGAGATAGCTGCCGCCAAACATCCGGACGGCACCGCTGTTGTCCCCGAAGTGTGCATCTTCTTTGAAAACGAACTGATGCGAGGCAACCGGACCACCAAAATTAATGCTGAAAATTTCAATGCTTTCCGGTCTTTCAACTATCCCGCCTTGGCAAAAGCAGGAATCCATATCCGTTACAACGAACATATCATCCGCCGTCCCGATCTCACACGACCGATGAAACCGCATTATCTCTTCGATACCAATGTCGTGGTGCTTACACTGTTTCCCGGCATTCAGGAGAGCATCATTAATTCCGTACTTCATGTACCGGGATTGAAAGCAGTAGTTCTCAAGACATTCGGTTCCGGGAATGCTCCCCAAAAAGAATGGTTCGTCCGGCAGTTAAAGGACGCGACCGAGCGTGGCATCATCATTGTCAACATCACTCAATGCCAAAGTGGAGGCGTAGAGATGGGCCGCTACGAAACCGGGCTGCATCTTCTTCAAGCCGGAGTCATCAGCGGTTATGACAGTACGCCCGAATGTGCCGTTACAAAGCTAATGTTCCTTCTGGGGCATGGACTTAGCCAAACAGAAATTCGTCACCGGATGAATTCGGATTTAGCAGGGGAAATTACAAAAGAGTAATTTCCTCTTTTTTCTCAAAGCCTTTCTCCCCTCTAAGCTGAGCACAATCTACAAGTTTATAAGATCACTTAACTGCCGAATCTTACAAATTCATCTCCTCTATTATTAAAAAATACAATATATATAGCTAAGATATTCAAATAATATAGTATTTTTGCAGCGTAAATAATCAAAAGTTGATTATTTTATCCAAGAGCAAACAAAGCAGTAATAACGTTGATAGATTAGCTTATGAAATTATTCAACCGTTTTTCAGTAATGGCAGCCATTGTCAGCACTTTGGTGCTTGCCGGTTGCACAGACGATGTGTACGATCCCGAAAGAGGAATTCAGACAGTGCCGAAAGAAAATCCGTTAGGAGAAGACTTTTCCGCTCCCGACAGCTTCGACTGGTCCATGATCAATGCCGTAAACTTGAACGTTGAAGTAAAAGATGAGTTTAACGGTCGGTATAAGTATCTTATAGAAGTCTTTACCGATAATCCGATATCCAACGCCGGCGTCACTCCTATCGCAGCGGGTACTGCCAACAAGAACAAAAGCTACAATACAGAAATCAGTATCTCCAAAGCAACCACAAGATTGTTTATCCGCCAGACAGATCCCAAACAGCGTAAAGAAGTATACGAATATGCAATTCCCGAAAACGGAGGAACAATGAACTGTAAACTGTTTTACGTTTCCACCGGCACAAGGGCGGCAAGCGGAGTTACGAGTAGCTCCAACTCTGCATTCGAAGCAGCCCGGCAAGCGGGAATAACGGAAATTGAGGATAAGGAATATAAGGAATCGGAGGTAATACCGTCTGTTCCAGCCACATCAGACAAGTTTAACGACAACAGCTCCGGAGTGCTCTCCAACGGAGCCAAGTATATTATAGGCAGAGGGGAAACCGAAAGGCAGACTATAAAAACCAACAATAATGACCGGGCAACCGTATTCGTACAAGGTGTTTGGGAGTTAAACGGCAATCTAAATTCAAACCTTGACATATATGTAATGAACGGCGGTAAAATCCTCGCAAGCAACCTTACTATCGGCAATAACAACACCCTCACCATACAAAACGGCGGTAATCTTGAATGTGTCTCCCTGAATTTAGGATGCCCCACCAAGAATTTCGGCACAATCACAGCCAGCAAGGATTTGACAATGAACCTGGGAGGCCATCCCGAACTGTTCAATGAGGGAGTTATTGACGTCAAGGGTGAAGCCCGCATCAACGGAAGCAACGTCATCAACCATCATATATTCAGTGCTAAAACAGTCAAGGTCACAAGCGTCCAGTTGTTGAACAAGGCTAATTTGAACAGTGCCACAAATATCAACATCAATGGTAGCCGGATATTCAACTATGGTTATATCAAATTCGATAAAAATGATGGTGAAATAAAAACCGACAATTCCACAGCAACAGTCATCATAAACCATGATAAAGCCAAAATCACCGGCCACGAAATAGAAGGACACCTATCTGTTTATAATGACGGCATCATTGAAGTATCCGAATTTACAAGTTCATCTTTATACAACAGTTGTACTGTCATCGTAAAAGAAGAATTCAAATTCCAGAACATGACTTTGAACAAAGGTTCTATTACTGCCGGCCGCGCCAATGAGTCTGACACAGAATGGCTGCCGGTCCCCGAAATAGAAACTCATGCAAATGCCAAGCTCACGTTGATAGACGGTTCCATGATTAAGGCTAAAGAATTTGATGTGGAAAGCGGCAACGTCATCTTCCAGGCTATAAATATCACCAACGATAACAAATCCATGATTAAGGTCGAAGAAATAGAATTTGAGAACCCCACCAACACAGAACTATTAGGCCGGAATCTTGTTATCGAGGGAAAAATAAAAGGTCCTGACAAGCACCATCCGTTTAAAAAGAACGAAAGCATCAACACTGGTTTCGACGAATCCAAATACACCATTGAGACCTGTGGCGGACTCTATGATGAAGGCAACAAAGGCGAAGAAGAAAAAGATCCTGACTTTCCCATAGAAATCGGGGACAGCGATACGTATACCTTTACATTCGAAGACAACTGGCCGGTATACGGTGACTTTGACATGAACGACCTCGTTATCGTAATGTCCAGAAAGGAATTGAAAGTAAACGAAGACGGTATAGTCGAGCGCCTCAGAATAACCCTTGACCTACGGGCAGTAGGTGCAGCCAAAACATTGGGAGCCGGCATACGTTTCATCAAACTTCCCCAAAACATACGCCCCGATAAATTCACCGTCAGCGGCAAAAACGTGTCATTCGAGGATGGACAAAGCTTGCCTACTTATATCCTCTTCAATGATGCACACACAGCACTATGGGGCAGTAAGTACACTGATGCAAGTAAATTCATCAACACTGTTGCCGACGGTCCGTTCAAAAAAGACACGAAGGAATATAGCATCATCATGGAACTTCCTGCCTCCGCCAACGTGAAACCAGAAGATTTGAACATCAACCACATCGACATTTTCGCTATCACAGCTCCCACCACTGTCAAAAGAGAGCGTACGGAAGTGCATGTAGCAGGCTTTGCACCGACCGACCTGGCCACTACCTATTACCTCAATAGCGGCAATGACAATTCATCCGTTGCCGAAAACAGATACTATCTCAGCAAAGAGAACCTTGCCTGGGCAGTTGTAATCCCCCAAGAATTTGCATGGCCGACAGAACACCAAAAAATAACAACAGTGTACGACAAATTCAAATCATGGGTCACTACCGGCGGACAGCAAGATAACGATTGGTATAAATCGCATAGCCAAGATGTATATCCCATTGAGAACCTGACTCAGCTCAACAAATATTAACCCCGGGCCAACTATATGTGGTAAACCGGAAAAACATGAGAAAACGCATAAACAGACGTTTTCTCATGTTTTTCTCCCACGTTATTGTTAAAGTAAGCTAACAGTTATTCATTCTCATTAGTAATTGGATAAAATCAATAAAAAATAATAGTTATTTTTGTTACTTACATAAGAGAACAAACAAAACAGCAGAGTAAGAACAAATAGAACAATGAAAAAAATATTATTAGTTGACGATAAAGTCACTATCGGCCGCGTGCTCAAAATTTATTTGGGAACAGAATACGATCTGGAATATTTTGAGGATCCGATCAAGGCCCTTGAATGGCTCAATGAAGGCAATCTTCCCGACCTTATCATTTCCGACATCCGCATGCCGCACATGCGTGGTAATGAATTTCTCTACTATCTGAAAGGTAACGAGCTACTGAAGCACATTCCGGTAGTGATGCTCTCCAGTGAAGAAAGCACCACCGAGCGCATTCATTTGCTTGAAGCCGGAGCCGCAGACTATATTCTCAAGCCATTCAATCCTTTGGAGCTGAGAGCCCGCATCAAGAAATACATCTAAAAAGAGCTGTAAGAGGAACATGTTATATTATATTTACATAGGAAATAACAAAACAGCAATCGATCATCTGAACACGATTACAGACGGTATGTTCGTGTCTGTTTCCAGTGTCAATAAAGCGGTCAAAATCATAAACGGCATCCGCGAAAGATATAACACATCTATCCTTTACGAGCAAACCAATACTGAAAAGGACTGCATCGACATCTCCTATCTTCACAAAAAGTTTCCACGCGTATACATTATCCTCATTACCGGAAAGTTACAAACAGAACACCGCAAAGCCTACCTGCAGGCTGGCGTCAGCAACACCCTGCCCTTACAGGCAGATAAAGAAAGCATCCAAAGAATGAGCCAATTCCTGCAAATACGCCAACAACATAAAATGCAGGAATTCAGTGAGACTCGCCGAAAGGCGCTCAACACTTTTCACCTTCCTTTATGGAAGCGCACATTCGACGTTCTGTTTTCCCTAAGTGCACTTGTTATACTCTCCCCTCTGCTCATCGGTACAGCTATTGCCATCCGTCTTGAAAGCAAAGGTAAGGTAATCTACAAGTCACAACGGGTGGGCAGCAATTACCGGATATTCAATTTTCTGAAGTTCCGTTCCATGTACACCAATGCGGACAAACGGTTGAAGGAGCTCAACGCCCTCAACCAGTATCAAATGGAAGAAGAAGTGGCGGAGGACATCCCTGACATTCATTTTGACGACCTCACAGGTTCGCCCGAAGAGGAAGCCACTCTACTGATTTCAGACGATTTCATCATACCGGAAAAAGATTTCCTGAAACAAAAAGCGCATACCCACGAAAGTCCTTTTGTCAAGATAGAGAACGATCCGCGCGTAACACGTATCGGCCGCTTCATCCGCAAATACAGCATAGATGAACTTCCACAGCTACTCAACGTCTTAAAAGGAGACATGAGCATTGTAGGCAACCGTCCTCTCCCACTCTATGAAGCCGAACTGCTGACCAGTGACGCATACATAGACCGCTTCATGGCTCCTTCCGGACTTACCGGTCTTTGGCAAGTGGAAAAGCGGGGCGGAGCCGGTAAGATGTCGGCGGAAGAACGAAAGCAACTTGATATCAAATACGCACAAGATTTTTCTTTCTGGTTGGACCTGAAGATTATCCTTAGGACATTTACAGCGTTTGTGCAGAAAGAGAATGTGTAAATTCCAAAGTTATAAAACCAATAACTCTATGAGATATAGAACAAACCAAAAATACAGTTTTTCCTGTACATATATGATACTAATTTTCATATTGTTATGCATTTCTGCGGATGTGGTTGCACAACAAGAAATGACACGTGAAGAACGTATCAAAGTATTGCAACTGTTGAAAGACAACGATATGGAATTGGAAAAAGGCACTCAGCAAAGTACCTCAGGGAACCGCCATGAAAATATTGAAAGATTAGAGCTGCCTCCCCTCTCTGTTTTTCTGGATGCTGTGACAGAGAATGCTACCGTAAAACGTGCGCAATCGCAGGTAGAGCAAGTAAAGAACGAATATCGGCTGCAAAAGCGTGACTGGTGGGATTATTTCCGTCTGAACGGCAATTACGCTTATGGACGCTATAATGTGCTTAACGACAACAGCACTTCGTTCGAAGACTGGTATCAGTCCACAACAGCCAGTTCACGTCATACATTCAATGTCGGCGCCAGTGTCAGCGTCAGCCTTAGCGACCTGTTCAACCGCCCACTGCGACTGAAAAAATACAGGTATGACATCGAACAGCTGCAATACAGCCAAGAGGAAGTGATGGAAGACCGCAAGCTAAAGGTGCTCAACGCCTACAACGCCGTAACCGAGCAGCTTGCCACTATCAAGGCTAAAGCCGAATCGGCAGCACTCTATAATGCACAGATGAAGATATCGGAAAACAACTTCATCAACGGAACCATAGACATCATATCCTTATCGTTGGAGAGAAGCAGACGCTCCACCGCCGTTGTACAATACGAGCAGGCCCGCGTAAGTCTGCACAACTCCATTATCCTTTTGGAAATGCTGACAAATGTAAAAATCATCAAAGACAAATAGAATTTATGGATGTCATACAGTTCATACCACAATTTCTTTACCGCATCCGCTACCGGCTGTTGTGGGGAAGTCTCATTGTTACCGCTTTGGTGATTTATTTTACCCAGTTCCTGCCGTTCAGTTACACAGTAAACAGCAACATTTACGCCGGTGTAACCAATGCAAGTTCAGTGACAGAGGAGCGATCTGATTACTTCTCTATCAACAGTACATTCGATAATATTATCAACATCGGAAAGTCCAAAGGCACTTTGGAGAAAGTCTCAGTGCGCTTGCTTGCTACTTGTCTGGTACATGGCAATGAAGGTAAAGACACTCCCTATATCCTTGCCAAACATTACCGACAATTGTTGCAGATCACACCGAAAGAAGTGCTGACATTGGTGGACCGCCAGTCTGTTGATAAAACAACCGAAAACCTGAGGAAATACCGTCAACCTCATAAAGGCAACTTTGTTTTTTCTATTTTCAGTCAGCCCTCAAACCCTTTCTTCAGTTTCAAGGCCTTGAACAAAATAATCATCAGACGACTGGGAAATAGCGACCTGATTGACATAAACTACACCTGTAGCGACCCCGGCATTACCCAAAACACAATTGCCATTTTGGAAGAAGAACTGACCGAAGCCTATGAAATACTCCGTTTCAGTTCCACCAGAAACGTCATAGCCTATTTTGAGGAACAAGTAAAGAAAGCCAAAAGCGCCCTGACCAAAGAAGAAGATGACCTGATGCGTTATAATGTGCAAGAAGAAGTAATTAACTATGGAGAGCAAACCAAAGCTCTTGCCATCACCAAATACGAAGTGGACGACCGTTACGAACTTGCCAGACGGCAATATGAAAGCGCCCGTTCGCTACTTGATATGCTGGAAAAGAAAATGGATGTACGCGCCCGGCTCATACGCACCAATACCGACCTTCTACAAGAATTGGACAAAGTCAGCAAGCTGAATGAAAAGATAACGGAACAAGAAATTTTCACTGCTGATACCCAGCATAGCACCAATGAAGAGCTTACAAGAAGTAAGCGTGAACTAAAGCAGGCAGAAGATAATATCAGTCATCTGTCCGACAATATCAACGAATACGCATTCTCTAAAGAAGGGGTCGGTATACAGAATATGGTTAATGAATGGTTATTAGCTGTCATTAACGAAGCCAAAGCTCAAGCAGAACTTAAAGTATTGGAAGACCGTCGGAAAGATATTCGTGAAGGATATAAAACCTTATCTCCTGTTGGAACGCAAGTCAACCGCAAAGAGCGTGCGGTAGGTCTTGCCGAAGACACTTATCGTGAAGTGCTTCGTGGTTTGTCGGAAGCTCGTCTCCGCCTGAAAAATATAGAAATGAGTACGAGTAATCTCCAGATCATTACTCCACCGGAATACCCCCTGACAGATAACGGTCGCAAACGTTTATTGTACATCATTGCCGCTTTTGCAGGCAGTGTGATATTCATTATCGGCTTCTCCCTGTTGGTAGAACTTATAGACCGGACCTTGCGTGATGCCGACCGTAGCAGGCGCCTTACAGGCTTACCGGTGATTGCGGCTTTCAATGGCATCAGCAACTTGAAATTCCGCGGTTTTCTCAAAGCGTGCAACCGTCGTGCAGCAGCTTATGTCTGCCAGCAGCTCAATCAGTATCTCAAGCCTGGTCAGTCAATAGTCATCAATCTGCTCAGTATGGAAGAAAGAGAAGGAAAGTCGTTCCTTGCCAGATACTTTGCCGACTACTGGAAAACAGAAGGCCTGAAAGTGCGTATCGTCTCTTATCACATAGACTTTGAGGTAGACAAAAAAGAATACATACAAGCCCAACAGTTATCGGATTTTTGGCAGAAAAACGATGCAGAAGAAACACCGGACATCATTTTGGTTGAATATCCGGCATTATGCCATTTCACCGTACCAGAGTCAGTAATAGTCGGAGCGAACGTCAATCTGTTGATAGCAAATGCCGTACGTCTGTGGAGCGCAAAAGATGATGCACGAATGCAATCGTTGCGCAAGATATTGGCAGAGAAACCTTTCTTCCTCTACCTCAACAACGCCGACCGCGAAGTAGTGGAATCATTCACCGGTCCACTTCCTCCCTACAATTCATTGCACAGTTTCCTCAGCAATCTGGCACAATTAGGACTCACCTCCCAAAAAGCCGCTGTAAAATAGTGAACGAAGATGATAGAACGAGGATACATATCGCCCAAAATATTGCTCTACGCAGGACTTGTTGCAGGATTAGCCGCCATCGTGGTCTGCTCCAGCAGCGGCCTTTTGGCGGGAGTAATTGCAATTATGTTTCTTCCGGCAGCCTTGTACTATCTGATACAGACGATACGCTTCCCGATTGTTGCATTCTATGGTTTATTCGTTCTTAATTATTTTATTACCAGCATAATAAGATATGGAAACCTTTCCGGATTCAGCGTAGTGATGGACATAGGTTTGTTCTGCACATTGTTTGCTGCTTTGGTTCATTCCATACTTACGCAAAAGTTACCCTGGAACAATGGAATAAACGTCCTCACGATAGGTTGCGCCCTATGGGCTATTTATTGTTTTCTTGAGGTGGGTAACCCCACCGCTGTTTTCGAGGCATGGAGCACTTCGCGGGGTATCATATACACCGGGTTCATTGTAGCCTTTTTAGGAAGTGTGCTCATCAACCGGTTGAGGTATGTAAAGCATATTCTTCTCATCCTTTCCATTTTAGTACTTTTGGCCTCACTGAAAGCCCTCATCCAAAAATACATAGGTTTCGATCCGCTGGAAAGGGCATGGCTTGACCAAGGTGGCGCCAAAACACATATCATCGCTACGGGTACCCGTTACTTTTCTTTCTTCACAGATGCTGGAAACCTAGGTTCCAATATGGGTATGGCAGGTATCGTTTACGGCATCATTACTATTTATAGTTCCAACAGGCAAACAAAAATCTACTATGGCATCGTCGCCTTGTTAGGAATATACACCATGTTCCTCTCCGGCACACGCGGAGCCATGGCCGTTCCTTTAGGCGGACTCATGCTGTTTGGCCTGATAAGCAAAAAGGCCCACCTCGTATTGTCAACGTTTTTTTTAGGCATCCTCATATACCTGTTTTTTGCTCACACATATATAGGTCAAAGCAATCCTATGATACGCCGTATGCGTACAGCTTTCCATCCAACGGAAGATGCATCTTTCAATGTGCGGGCAGAGAATAAAAAGAAGCTGGCAGTCTACCTAAAAAACCGTCCTTTTGGCGAAGGTCTGGGTCTGGGAGGCGTAGAGGCACAGCGCTTTGCCCATCGTGTCACAACCACAATCCCCCATGACTCCACTTACGTGAAGTTGTGGATGGAGACCGGAATAGTGGGTCTGTGCCTGTACTTAAGCATACTCATCGCAAGCCTCTTACGGGCTTGCTACATCGTGATGTTCCGCGTCAGGAACAATGAACTGCGCGGACTGCTCACCGCCATGCTGTGCGGTGTATTCGGGCTGATGGTGAGCGCCTACGGCAACGCCTTTTTCAATCAGTTCCCCACCCAGATCATTGTTTTCACTTTTCTGGCAGCCGCATTGAACGGGCAGCGTATAGACAGCTATATTGATAAAGAGATAAAACAAAATAAATAGAAGAAACATGAATTTCGATATTTTTTCCATATTCAATCCCGACTGGTGGATGAACGAAAACAACAATGCACTGCTTATAACGGACTCTATTCTGTTTTTGTTTATGGCAGTACCGGTGCTGTACCTGTTTGTCTGCGCACTCTTCTCACTGGGCAAATACAAGAACCCCTACCCCGCCGCCAAAACAGACCACCGTTTTCTGGTAGTGTTCACTGTATTGCGAAACGGCAAAGAGGTTATTGAATCCATTAATCACTTTCTGGATACGCAACATTATCCACGTGAAAAATACGACATTGCCGTTGCCGCCACCCAACTGTCCGAAGCAGACTTGCTGACGTTGTTGCAGATGCCGGTCAACATTGTCGTACCCGACAAAGACCAATGTACCAAGGTCTATGCCATTCAGCAAGTCATGGAACGCTATTCGCCCAACGAGTACGACATGATTGTACTCTTCAATTCCGACAACAAAGTAGTGCCGGAAGCCTTGCGCCTCTTCAACAACGCTTACTATTCCGGTTGTGATGCCATACAGGCCCACCGCATGACCGAAAACCTGACTACCAGCATTGCCGTACTCAATGCCACCAGTGAAGAGATCAATAACAACATCTTCCGCAAGGGGCATACACGTATGGGGTTTTCATCCGCCCTGATAGGTTCCGCCATGGCATTCGATTTCAGGATGTTCCACGAGATAGCTCCCACGCTGAAAGGCTCGGACATAAGCAAAGCTATGGAAACGGCACTCTTACGGCAAAACATATATACAGAATATCTGGAAGAGGTTGTTTGTTACAGCAAAAAAGAAGAAAGCGCCAATGGCTACGAAGCCCAGCGTCTGGGGTGGCTGCGCTCCCAATACAGCAGTGCCCTGTTTGCTATCAAGCAGCTCCCCCTTGCCATGTTGCGAGGCGAGTGGGACTATTGCAACAAACTATTTCAATGGCTGTTGCCTTCCCGTTTTCTGCTGATAGCCCTTATCCTCTTCTTCACAGCCGTCATCACGATTATGGACTGGACGCTTTGCCTCAAGTGGTATCTGCTGCTTGCCGCTATCGCGCTGACTTTTCTCATGGCATTGCCCGAAGGTGAAATTGCCCGGCGCTTCAGGAAAGCGATATGGGCATTGCCTATCCTTATGTTCGAGTCTATTTTCAGCCATATCCTGCGATTCAAGAAGAGAGAAAACAAACAATAAAAAGAAGCGTATGAAAATCGCCATTGAAGCCCAACGCATATTCCGTCCCAACAAGCATGGCATGGACTTCGTCGCCCTGGAATCTATCCGGGAGTTGCAGAAGCGTGACGACGGCAACGAATACTACATTCTCGTTGCTCCAGGCGAGGACCGCTGTCTGGAAGAGTCTTCCAACCTTTCCATCGTAGAAGTGAAATGCCCCAGCTATCCGCTGTGGGAGCAAATAGCCTTGCCACTTGCGGTGAAGCGCCTGGGGGCCGACCTACTCCATTGTACTTCGAACACAGCGCCGCTATGGTGTCCCGTTCCGCTTGTGCTGACGCTCCATGACATCATCTATCTGGAACCGCGCCGGCATCGCAGCCCCTCACTATATCAGGAAATGGGCTGGCACTACCGCCGTCTGATAGTACCGCGCATACTGAAGAAGTGCCGGAAGATAATCACCGTCTCCCGCTTCGAATGTGAACGCATCAGCAAGGCGCTGCAAATTCCTGCTGACCGCATCACCGCCATTTACAACGGTTACAGCACACATTTCACCCCGTTACCTGAAGTGAACATGCACATCGTACAGCAATATATCCCCGAAAAAGGCTTCCTCTTCTTTCTGGGCAACACAGATCCCAAAAAGAATACGGAGCGTGTATTGAAGGCATACAGCCTCTATCTGCAACGCTCCGCCACAAAGCGTCCCTTACTCATCGCCGACCTGAAAGAAGAATACATAGACCGGGTGTTGCAACAAGAAGGCATTGCCGACATAAAACGCCACCTGTATTATCCAGGATACATCCCCAACAGCCATCTTGCCACACTCTACAATGCATCCTTCGCTTTCCTCTATCCTTCGCTTCGCGAGAGCTTCGGCATCCCTTTGCTGGAGGCCATGGCATGCGGCACACCCGTTGTTACGGGAAACACCTCCGCCATGCCCGAAGTGGCCGGCAGCGGTGCGCTGACTGTCGATCCTTCCAAGCCTGAAGAAATTGCGGACAGGCTGCTGCAACTGGAGCAGAACCCCACTTTGTATCAAGAGCAAAAAGCATACGGACTGCAAAGGGCACAGCAATTCTCCTGGGCGCGGACTGCCGGAGAATTATCAAAGGTATATCAATCCATTAAAATCTGAAAGAGGTATGATTACAGGCAGAGATTTCATCATCACAAGTTTACAATCATGGGACATCGCTATCGGGTCCAATGCCAAAGACATTGCCAGAGAGATAGCAAAAAACAACCGGGTACTCTATGTCAATACTCCTATCGATACCTTGACATTATGGAAAAGCAATCCTGCTCCCGACATACAACACCGCAAGGATGTTATTCGTAAAAAGAAAAAGACGATACGCCAAATAGAAGACAATCTGTGGGTCATGGATTATCCATTCAGCATATTCCCCAGCAATTTCCTGCCTGACGGAAAAATCTTTGATGTTGTCAACCGGATGAACAACAGGAAGATGTACAACTATCTCCTGAAAATAATCAAGCAGTTACATTTCAACAATTACATACTATTTATCGATAACGACATCTATCGCAGTTTCTATGCGCAGGAGTATTTGCGTCCCACTCTCTCCATCTATTATAGAAGAGACAATATGGCCAATAGCTTTTGGAAAAGACATGCTCCCCGTTTAGAGCCATTGCTATGTGCAAAAAGCGATTTGATCGTAGCCAACTCCATACAATTGGCAGATGCAGTTAGGGCCTACAATCCTCATTGCCATGACATCGGACAAGGGGTGGATTTAAAGGGTTACGATATCAAAAACTCCTACCCACTACCTCAAGATATGAAAGACATAAAACGTCCCATTATCGGCTATATGGGCTGGATTACCTCTCTAAGGTTGGATGCCGATTTAATATATAATGTAGCCAAAGACTTACTGGAATATTCGTTTGCATTAGTAGGAGGAGAAGATGAGTTTTTCAAAAATCACAAAGTCCACAGTCTACATAATGTATTCTTTTTGGGAGAAAAACGCCAAGTTGAAGTAGTAAATTATATGGCCCATTTCGATGTGTGCATCAATCCGCAGCTTATCAATAACATTACTATCGGTAACTACCCGCGTAAGATAGACGAATATTTGGCATTGGGAAAACCGGTTGTGGCAACAAGTACCCAAACCATGGAACTTTTCAAAGATTATGTTTGGAACTGTATCGGAACTGAAGAATATAAGCAAGCAATACGTCAGGCACTAAACATTAACAATACTAATATGATAAAAAGCCGTATTGAATTTGCCTATACGCATACTTGGACAAATTCAATCAATAAGCTATATGACATTATCCCAAAACAAAATAAACATGAACATTGCTGACATAAAAAATAAAATAAAACAAAATCCCCGACTCAAAGAAAGACTTCATCATCTGATGTTTTACAATGCACGTCCACGTCTTTGGGTCAAATGGTTTGTCAACCCTTTGTTCATACATCATGGCAAAGGCTCCAAAATTCGCAGACGAAACATCATGAATGTCTCACCCATCAACATTTTCAAATTAGGAAAACACAGTATTGTCGAAGACTTTTGTGTGATAGACAATGGAGTAGGCAACATCACTATTGGTCACCACACGCGTATTGGCTTGCGCAGTACCATCATCGGCCCTGTGCAAATTGGTGACTATGTTATCTTGGCACAAAACGTCGTCCTATCCGGTTTGAATCATATATATACTGACATTGAACACCCCATATGTCTCCAGGGAGTATCCGTAAAAGAAATTATAATAGAAGATGAAGCTTGGATTGCGGCAAACAGTGTCATTACGGCAGGTGTAAAAATCGGGAAACATTCAATTGTAGCATCCGGTAGTGTAGTGACAAAATCGGTTCCTCCCTACACCATAGTAGGCGGTAATCCTGCACGTATCTTGAAGCAATATGACTTCGAGAAAAAAGAATGGATAAAAGTCAAATAAATATTCTGAAAAATAAGTTTTCACACAAACGCTCACAATTAAAAATGTACCCAGCGATGAATTTTTTGTTTAACATTCAACCTAACAGCCAGTTTAACCAACCCAAACTTGCTCCACATAGGCAATAGAAAATATAAGCGGTATAATAAATATTTCCAATTCTTCCCTTTCAAAGAAGAGGTAGTCTGATAATAAACTGATAAAATTTCCCTTACTAATTCACTTTTCAACATAGAAGTCAGCGCTGGCGAACTGTAAATGCGATAAGCATTATACAAGCTCATTCTCATTATATCCACCAACAAATTACAATAAAACCACTCTTCTTTTAAAGAAATAATATACGCAGATTTCAACTGCTGAATCTGAACATACTGACGTGCCACTTTCTCTAAATACCCTCTCGTTACTAAAGTTCCAGAAGTGGATAGTGGGTAACAAGTGTAGAATAAAGTACAATCCGACAGTAAATGACAAGAATGTGCGTTGAGGATAACCTGATAGGTAAACCATGGATCTTCATTTAGATAATGCTCGGTTTTACAACGGATCTCATACTTTCTCAAAAAATCCACATCATACAGTTTGTTCCACGTTGCAAAAAAAAAAATTTCCCTTGTCCATACCGATATTCAGCAACCGGATATTTTCCTCCCTCTATCAGTAAATCAGGATAACTACAACCGGGATACTCTTTTCCCTGCAAATCCCGGCGCCAAAAGAAGCGGCAACAAAGTCCACTGGATGCTCTACCATCTTATTTACCAATATTTCAATACACTCCCGTATAATAACATCATCAGCATCCATAGTAAACAAGTATTTCCCGGAAGCATTGTCTAAAATAGCATTTCGAGCCGCACCTATACCTCGATTTTTTTTTTGATCAATGATACGCACAACTTCTCTCCGAGGACGCCCAGCCAATACCCGACGCACAATATCCATACTATCTCCCTTATCGTCAATCAACAGATATTCCATATTCGGATACGTCTGATCAAGAGCTGACAATAATGTCTTTTCTACTAACTCCGCTGCATTATAGATAGGAATACCTAATGTTACAAGCGGTAAATGCTCCTTCATATTATTCATTTCATCCAAGATTATCAGCGGCTTGTTTTTTTCAAATATAGCTAAAATTATTATACGATACAAATAATCTTTAGATAGAATAGAGATTTATCTCAATAATCTGTTACACTCAAAGATTAAACTAAAAAACGAACCAAAGAATTCCGCAAGAAACAAAGAAAAAAGTTATCTTTGTCAAGTAAAACCTATTATATATAGATGAAACATCCTTTAGTCTCCATCATCACCGTCAACTACAACGGCCTCGACGACACCTGCGAAATGATTGACTCTTTCCTGTTGAATGAAACCTATCCCTTCGAAATCATCGTGGTGGACAATGGTTCCCAACCCTCGCAAGCGGAAAAGTTCAGGCAATATTACGCCATTGATCCCCAAGTGAAAGTGGTGCAAAATATCAACAATGGCTTTGCCGGAGGAAACAATGCCGGACTGAATGTGGCCAGTGGCGACTACCTCTTTTTCATCAACAACGACACCTACATTACCCAACCGATACTCGAAGCATTGGTTCGTCGCCTTGGCGACAAGCAGAATGGCGGAGTATCCCCTATGCTGAAATACCACCAATGCACCAACACTATACAATTTGCCGGTTTCACCCCCCTCACCCCTATCACCCTGCGAAACCACATGATAGGCGAACGTGAACCCGACAACGGACAGTATTCCACTCCCCACGAAACAGCCTATCTGCATGGCGCCGCCATGATGATACGCCGTGACGTACTGCAACGGGTAGGTCACATGAGCGAAGTATTCTTCCTGTTCTACGAAGAAATGGACTGGTCTGTACGGATACGACGGGCCGGATACCGGCTTTGGTACGAACCCGCCTCTGTGATCTACCACAAAGAGAGCATGACGGCGCAAAGAGATACGCCGCTGAGAGAGTTTTATATGTCACGTGCGCGCATGCTGTTCGCACGAAGAAACCTGTCGGGAATAAACCAAACTCTCTCCTGTCTTTATATCGGGCTGATTGCCACACCTAAGAAAGCAATAACCCATTTGCTGCATGGACGCATTTCATTGACCATGGCTGTTCTGAAAGGGATGATGCATGGAATGGCAACAAGGCTTCATTAAGAAACATATTCATTTCTCAGGTAAATAACGATTAAATCAGGCAGCTTTTCCCAACAGCAAAACTCTCGCCGCCTTGTACCTGCCTGCCACCCTATCCACCACCACAGGCAGCGCCGAAGCCACCGCTGTAACCACTGGAAACACCACAGCCACCGCTTTCACTCCCAGCATCTTCAATAGGATGCGTCCGCCCGCCGTACCGAAACCATGAAATAAATAAATACTATACGCATAGCCGCCCAGCCATACAAAGAAACGATTGTGCACCCTCATCTCCAGCAGCAAGAACAAAGTGGCAATCACCGTCAACACATAGAGTTCATGCGCTACGGCCGCCACTTCCGCCGAAGCAAACCACACCACCTGTATCAATGCCACACCCAAGAACGCCGCCACCCACAAAGACAAACGGACAAGGCAGCCTGCACCATGAAACTCCCGCGCAAACCGGCAGGCGCCCACACCTGCAAAAAAATAAGGCAGTTGCCCCAACGCCCCCTTGAAACTGAAAAGATTGGGCAGCACGTGCATCATTCCGCGGTCGTTCACCACACTCAGTAATATGGCAATCACACACCACACCGCCCACTGGCGGAGGCTTTCCATCTTCTTGTAGCGATCTATGCACCACTGTATCATGAAGATAAGAAACAGCGAGGGCAAGTACCAGTAAATGGTATATGGAAAAACATAAATACGCCACATCCGGGTAATATCTCCCTTGTTGTTGGTTCCCGGTACAAGATACTGTATCACGAAATAGAGCGTTCCCACTACAATCATCGGCACCAGCAACCGCATAGCCTTTTTGCGTGCAAACACCACGAAACCACCTGGCAAAGCAGCAGGCTTCAAAGCATACACCCACCCTGCAATGGCAGTGAAAAGCGGCATCTGTATGTAGTCTATCCACAAATACAAATAACGTAGCGGATGCGGAAAATCAATCTTCATTCCGCCGTCTGGTGCAGAACCAATAACATGTCCCGCCACCACCAACAGAATGGCAATCCCCCGCAAAGTCTCAATAGACAAATTCTTTCCGGCTGTCACTTCGCTACCTCCCCACGCAATACATTGTCCCTATTCATAAGACAAAGATAGCAAAATAAGAGCCACAAGATTGCTCTCCACCCTGAAATATTCTTCCATTACCGGCAAAAGAGATTACCTTTGTAGGATTTTTTTTAAATAATGGACCAAACAATGTCCATGCTTCGATGTGGGAAAAGAAAAGTGGTAAGAATGAGAACAGGAGGATGCACTACTCGGAAGATAGAGAAGAGCGTCCTCCTGACTTATTCAGAACCGAAAGTAGCATCTGCCATTCGGACATATGGAACACGCAGGACCCCACAACATAAATTATCAGTCCCGACGGCACACCTAAGAGAAGCCGTTCCCATGCGGACAACGGCAAAAGCGTAATCAGGTACAGGCACATCCCCATTATGCCATTCAGCAACAGCACCGGCAGTAATTCGCAAAGCTGGCGCAGATAACCGGCCTTCATCAGCTTGCGGGAATAGCAGATAATCACTCCCATGTCAGCAAAGGAATACAGCACCAGTCCCCAGCACATGGCCGATACCCCTAAAGGAATCGTGACAAACAATATGGCAAACGCAATGAGCTTCTTCCATATCTCGGCATACAGGAAATAGTCGGTACGCCCTTTCACGTTCAAAATGCTATGATTGATTTTCATCACCGGATCCCACATAAAAGCCACGCAAAGAATCTGCAGGTAAGGGACCGCTGGAAGCCATTTGTCCGTCAATACAACTTCTACCAGCGGCTTTGCCAATGCTGCCACTGCCACCATGACAGGAAAAATCAAGTAGCACGACATGCGCATATATTTCAGGAACATGCTGCGCAACCGGGGCATATCATCTTGATAACGGCACTGAATGGGATAGACCGCACGAACAACAATGTTCGTGAAGTTGGTGGAAGGAAACTGTGCCAACGTGTAGGAACGGTTAAAGAACCCCAGTTGGGAAGCCGAAAAAAACTTTCCTATAATCAGGGAATAGCAGTTGACATAAAAAGTGTGCAGCAGATTGGCCAGCATCAGTTTGGAACCGAAAGAGAAAAGCAGACGAAACGACTCCCATGAAAAAATCCGGCGAGGCATCCAACGGGAAAATATCCATAAGAAAACAACACGAAGAATACTGTTCAGAAGACTTTGCCACACCAAAGTCCATACACCGAACCCTTGATAGGCCAACCAGATGCCGACAGCCCCGCTAATAGCCACCGCTCCCAGCGAAGCCCGCGCCAGACGCTTGAAGTCCAAGTCCACCGTCAGCCGCGCCTGCTGCACAATGCCCAAAGAGTTTATGACCAGAGTCAGGCCTATCACGCGAGTAATAACAGTAAGCTGCGGTTCAGCAAAAAAACGAGCTATCAAAGGTGCACAGACAAACAAACACAGGTAAATCAGCAACGAACCTGCGGCATTGAAATAGAAAGCAGTACTGTAATCGGTTTCCGTACGGTCTTTCTTTTGAATAAGAGCATTGGCAAATCCACTGTCGACCAGCACCTGAGAAAGAGCCATGAAAATGCCTAGCATTGCCACCAACCCGTATGCGTCCGGCGACAGGATACGGGCGATGACGAGAGTCAGCACAAACTGGATGCCTTGTACGGAAAAACGCTCCGCTGCACTCCAAAACACACTTTTAGCAGCTTGCTCCTTTATCGACATTTTTACATATTCTTTTTTTCAACAAAACCTACTTTATGCAATCACCAGTACTTCACTTCTTTCCTTTCTATAAATTCCTCCCACCAAGTGACAAGCGTCAACAAGTTGAAATACTGCAAAGCCTTGTTCTGCTTGTACCAGAACCACCCGCCTTTCCGGGATGCCTCGCGGTCGTACTCATTCAGGAACCGTTCCACACCGTCACGATTGAGGAAATCCTCGTAAATGTCAGCAGAAAGAATGAAATCCTTGAGATGTGCACGCTGCAAAGGATCTTGGAAGAAAAGGGGCATAGGTGCAAATCCACCCTGTTTCCTCTTGGAGGTGATGGCTGCAGGAAGCAGAGATTTGTAATGATACTTCAAAAGATATTTAGACTCAAAACGGCCGCGCGCTATATCCGGCACACTGTCTCCCTTGCACTTCAAACCAACCGGCAACTCCTGCAGGAAATTGTACAGATCCAAATCCATAAAAGGAAAAGCAAGGTTGTTGCCGAACATCTGCGCCATACGCGAGGCTTTGTAGAGGATAACGTAATTGATAGAAGTCTCCAGATCGGACAACAACGCATGCTGCGTATAAAGATGTTCAAAGCTGCGGGTATCTGCCGGAAAAGTCTTCATGGAGGATGCAATCCACTCCGGATGAAGCATAATCTCACGCAATGAAGAGTCGGAGAAACCGAACTGTTCGCCCTCCAGAATATGAAGTATCCTGCCTAAATGGAAATTGATGCGCGAAAGTTTACCGCCTGTATCGAAAGTCTTACAACTTAACAACTTATGTACACCACGCATCAACGGACGAGTACCCGTACGCGCCGCCAGATAATGCAGGGCAACTTCACGACCGGACGTGCCGAAATACTGGTCGCTGCCGTCACCGCCCAAGATTACATCGGGCTTGTCATCGCCTATCATACGCATGGCGCAATAGTTTACCATAAGTCCGCCTTCAACGAAAGGCTCTCCCAGAAAACGTACAATATCGGGCAGCGAAGCTATCTCCGTACCGTCTATCTCATACTCGTGGTGGCAGGTTCCGAAAGTTTCAGACATCAGTCGCGCCATGGGAAGCTCGGTCCACGCATCACCCTTGAATCCAACGGAATAGGAGTCTACGGGACCATCGTAAATGCTGCGAAGCGCAGCAAGGTTGGCTCCCGAATCGTAGCCGCCACTCAATAGAACACCTACCCTATGACTGTCACCAATTCGCCGGCGGATGGCCTGACGGTGCAACTCGCCGTAACGACGGGAATAGCTCTCGACATCGGGAGTTATGTCGGTCACAATCTGAGGATCGCGTCTGAAAATGTGGTCGCGCTTCAAAGAGAAAGATCCTTCCTCCAGCATCTCCTTAAATTCCGGAGATTTTTCTTTCAACATATTCCAAGAGAGCGAGCGCACTTCCTCCGGCAATTCGGATGTTATAAATGTTATAAATCCGTTTTCCGTAAACATGTGAAACTGCTCTCCTCCACCCAAAAGTGAGGCGTCGGCCATAGAACCAAATCCCTGTGGCAAAAGTCCGCGCCGGAGGAAAATGCCCAATGCACCGGGATCGTAGCTGAAAGGCTTTCCCGATTGCTTCTCAAGATAGGTCCAAGAACTTGCGAAATCTCCTTCCGGAGTGCAGTAAATAGAATAATGCGTACCATGATGATCGCGCACAATACCGCATTCCTCCTTGGAATAATAGACTATCGTAAACGAACCGTCCAAACGGGAAAATCCATAGTTCGAATCCGCCAGATAGGCATCCGCGACAAGTTTTGCATTACTATCGGCAAGAGAGCTCTGAAGCTGGTCCCGGTTATATAAAGTGCCGAAAAAGAAAAGGCGAAAATTATAACTCTCAAAAGAAGACTCAGGAGTCTCCCCCTCTACACGAGCCGTACGCCAATCTTTGAGACTTAGTTTGCCATATATCATTTGTATGTTTTTAGTATATGTTTCTATTATTGTATATATTTCTCAATATGAGATGTTATTTCCCGCATAAAGTGTCATTATCCGACACCATGTCTTGTGTGTATGAAATTCTTATTAGCTCCTCGTAGTTTGAAGATATTGGCTGCCATCAGCAAGAACGTATATGGCAGGGACAACAACGCTACGGCAAGGCGCCTGGTATAGAAGCGCTTCGGGACAGCTATCAGCAAAGCCGCGACAAGTAAGGCAAAAAGCACCCACCACTTCAGCCCCCACATCCAGCGATAGCATGTGCAGAGCACAGCAAGAAAAAACGTAAAGCCCAACAGGAGCAGACGCGGTATTGAAACTTGTTGAAACATCTTATCGCAAAAATCCCAGTTGTGGGCGGCAAGCGCTTTTCCCAAGTATTTTACAAATGTCCTGCAATAATGCCACTGTGCTGAAAGCCAACGACGGCGCTGACGGGAGAAGTCCTTCGTATTCTGGATTTTTTCATCAAATACGAAAGTGTTCGGCAGGTAATAGAAACGCTTGCCTTGATAAAGCAAAGTCAATTCCAACTCACGATCAAAACCTCCCACTGCCTTAATATTCAACATCGTATCGCGGAAAAGATCGTAACGGAATGCCATACCGGAACCGATAAGTGCAGCGGACAAACCGAGCTTGGCATGTCCCAAACGAAATATTGTATTGTTAATCTCCTCACTGACGGCATCGAGCAACGCCATATCATTATTCATATTCTTAGCTATACGATGCGTCTGTACTGCTTCTACATCAGGGTTAGCAAACAAATCATTAATGTCGCTCAAATAATCACTGGGAATAACATTGTCCGCATCAAGAACCAATGCAATGTCATAATCATCACCTATGGCAACCATACCAACATTCAGAGACTTAGATTTGGTGCTTTTCTCGAAATGCACCTCTACCAAACGGATAGGAAGAGCGGCCAGAGAAGCATTTGTTTCAGGCTGCATACGGTCTGATATAACTATCGTCTCGAAATGGTCGACCGGGTAATCCTGTTGCAGGCAGGAATGTACACACTCGCATATCACAGCATCTTCTTTATAAGCGGGAATGAGGATGGCGAAACGCTTAAACTCTTTAGCCGGAGAGGCTTTAATGGGTTTATGACGTAACGATGCCAGGCTATAAATTAATAGATATAATATATTTATTACAAACAATACATATATTATCCAATCTGCTATATGCAAAATATGTTCCAATTTTTCAACTATTTACCTGTTTATGCCCCTAACATTATCCTTATATGGATATTTGTCACAAAGATACAAAAAACAGGGAGAATTTGGACAAATTATACAAAAAAGCGAAAAGCAAAAAACAAAAAAAACGAGCAAGCTCTCCCGAACCCCTCGCCTCGTGTAAGAAAAGCCTAAAGGCTTTTCTTTTTTTACTAACATCAAATTGTTACCCAAAAATCAATCTTTCTTTTTACCTCTAAAAAAAACAAACTTCAATTACCTATCAAAACACTTAATGTTTTAACTTTTACCTTTACCTCAATTAATTACCTATTACCTATTTACAATCTAAAGTCTTAGCTTATGAAGCTATCAATCTTTTTACCTTTTAACTAATTACCCTTTTTTACTGAAAACTTTATTTCTTAATTTCTTATTATTTAAAAGCAATTTCCCAACTGCACTACAAAGGTAAGTGTTTTTTCTGTATGCACAAGCAACAGAAATAAAAAGAGTTCGCCTTATAACATTGTTTTAGACATAAAGCGTCAGTTTTACACTTATAAACACTTAAAAGGCTATGACAGTGACTAATCAGCCCTCTCCACTCCTCCTCTCTATACATAAAAACAAACCACCGAAGTGCCATAGCACCTCGATGGTTGTCCCCTTTAAACACCTTTAAACAAAATGAAATTATTAATTACTTTCTTGCTTCCGCAATGTAAGCCAAAGCTTCTTTACATTTTTCTGTAACGTAAGCCCAGTCTTCAGCAGCAACCTTATCACCCGGGAAGAGCTTGGAACCCATACCTACGCAGAATACACCTGCCTTAATCCAAGAGGTCAGATTTTCCTGTGTCGGCTCTACACCGCCGGTCACCATCAACTTAGACCAAGGCATCGGAGCCAACAGACCTTTTACAAGTTTTGCACCCAGCACGTCACCGGGGAATATCTTGCAAAGATCACAACCTACTTCCTGTGCGAAACCTACTTCCGAAACACTTCCACATCCCGGAGTATAGGCCACCAAACGACGGTTACAGATCTTGGCTATTTCGGGGTTGAACAACGGACCTACAATGAAGTTTGCGCCCAATTGCAGATACAATGCTGCCGTAGCAGGGTCTACGATAGAACCTACACCGATAGCCATTTCAGGACATTCTTTTGCAGCGAATTTCACAACTTCCGCAAACACTTCGTGAGCGAAATCACCGCGGTTTGTAAACTCAAATGCGCGAACACCACCTTCGTAGCAGGCTTTCACTACTTTCTTTGCCACTTCTGCATCTTTATGGTAGAATACAGGAACCATACCGGTTGAACCAATTTTGTTCAATACGGCTATTTTATCGAACTTTGCCATATTTATATTTTTTCTCTTTTCAAAATCAGATAAAGACCCAAGCAATAACTACAAACAAGCTCCCAGCCTTCATCTCCTAATTTATTTAATTCCTTCTCTTCACTCTTAATGATACAGGAAAGAACTTTATATTCAACTTCTTCATACGAAGAAAGTGTCTTAGCGCTGAACGCGGCCGCTTGCATCACCGCCTGCCAGTGCTTCTACTTCTTCAACAGAAACCAAGTTGAAGTCACCATTGATAGTGTGCTTCAAGGCAGAAGCCGCAACCGCAAATTCGAGGGCAGCACCTTGATTGGGCTTCGTCAGCAGACCATGGATGATACCTCCTGAGAAAGAGTCGCCACCACCTACGCGGTCAATAATCGGATTGATGTCGTAGCGTTTTGATTCGTAGAATTCTTCGCCGTTATAGATCATTGCCTTCCAGCCGTTGTGCGTTGCTGAGAATGATTCGCGCAGTGTAGAAATCACATATTTAAAACCGAATTCTTTAGCCATTGCCTTGAAGATCCCTTTGTAACCCTCTGCATCTGTCTTACCGCCTTCTACATCAGCATCGGGTTTGAAACCGAGACAGAGTTCCGCATCTTCTTCGTTGCCAATACAAACGTCTACGTATTGCATCAACGGCTTCATAATGGACTGTGCTTTTTCTTTTGTCCAAAGTTTCTTACGGAAGTTAAGGTCTACGGATACCGTAACGCCATGACGCTTAGCAGCTTCGCAAGCCAGACGAGTCAACTCGGCAGCCTTGTCCGAAATAGCAGGAGTGATACCCGACCAGTGGAACCAGTCTGCACCTTCCATGATAGCATCGAAATCAAAATCCGCTGCATCTGCTTCGGCTATTGAAGAGTGGGCGCGGTCGTAGATCACCTTGCTGGGACGCATAGAAGCACCTGTTTCCAAATAGTAGATACCTACGCGGTCGCCGCCACGTGCAATGAAGTCTGTCTTCACACCGTATTTGCGCAAAGCGTTCACTGCCGACTGACCGATTTCGTGTTTCGGCAATTTTGTTACAAAGTAAGCATCATGACCGTAGTTGGCACAGCTGACAGCAACGTTGGCTTCACCGCCACCATACACTACATCAAAAGAATCTGACTGCACAAAACGAGTATTGCCCGGAGTGGACAGTCTCAGCATAATCTCACCTAATGTAACGACTTTCTTTCCCATAATTCTATGTTTTTATTAAATATATGATTAAAATGTTTCTTTCAGATTATCATACAAGCCCTCACACAGAGGGTAAACACCTGATACAATGAAGAGTAAACAGAAAATTCGTTTGTTCTTCATAGCTTTCGTGTGCGGGCACAAAGATACAACAATTTTCGTAATTACAAAAATTGTTATATATTTGTGTCGAAAATATTTAGATTATTATTGTGTACGAACACAAATAACCATGAACAAACCCATGAATACACCGGAAAGAATAAGAATTAAGGACATCGCCAAAATGGCCGATGTATCGGTGGGAACCGTAGACCGCGTTCTCCATGGACGTAGTGGAGTATCGGAAGCCAGTCGCAAACGAGTGGAAGAAATCTTGGAAAAGCTGAACTATCAGCCCAACATGTACGCCAGTGCATTGGCTTCCAACAAAAAATATGCATTTGCCTGCCTGCTGCCCCAACACGAAACGGGAGAATATTGGACGGAAGTGGAGAATGGCATACACGAAGCCTTGACAACTTATTCTGACTTCAATATCACCGTAAGGCTGTCGTACTACGACCCGTATGACTATCGTTCGTTTGCACACGCAGCCCATGACATTGTAGAACAGAGGCCCGACGGCGTGCTGTTCGCCCCTACCGTCCCGCAATACACCACGCCCTTCACCAATGAGCTTGAAGCACTGCATATACCTTATATATATATAGACTCTAACATAAAGGAAGCCCCCGCCCTCTCCTTCTTCGGACAGAATTCGCATCAAAGCGGATACTTTGCCGCACGCATGCTGATGTTGCTTGCCGGCGACGCACAGGAAATCGTTATCTTCCGAAAGATAAACGAAGGTATTGTCGGTTCCAACCAGCAGGAACGGCGAGAAGTCGGCTTCCACGAATACATGCAGAAATATCATCCCTCATGCCGTATCTGGGGACTGGACCTGCATGCCAAACGCGACGGTGAGGACGAGCAGATGCTGGATGATTTCTTCCGGTCTCACCCCACTGTAAAGAATGGCATCACATTCAACTCCAAAGCATACATCATCGGGGAATATCTGCTGAAGCATCAAAGAACGGATTTCAACCTCATGGGATATGACCTGCTACAACGCAACGTGGAGTGTCTGAAACAGGGTAGCATCTTCTTCCTCATCGCCCAACAGCCCACCCTGCAAGGATTTGACGGCATCAAGGCCTTATGCGATCATCTGATCCTGAAAAAAGAAATCGCAAGAGAGAACTTTATGCCCATTGACCTACTGACAAAAGAAAATATTGAATATTATTATAATAAATAGAAACTATTAACTAAAAGATAGTATATGGAAACAAAGTACCTGAAGATCAACACTGCCGATAATGTTGCGGTAGCTATCGTTGCACTACCGGCCGGTGAAAAACTCATAGTAGACGGCAAGGAAATTATCCTGAACGAGGATGTTCCTGCCGGACACAAGTTCGCCCTGAAAGATTTTACAGAAGGTGAAAATGTGATTAAATACGGCTATCCCATCGGACACACCCGCACTGTAAAAAAACAAGGAGACTGGATAAACGAAAACAACATCCAGACAAACCTTGCCGGCCTGTTGGAATATACATACAGTCCTACTGAAGTGAACTTGAATATTCCGCACAAAAACCTGACATTCAAAGGATACCGCCGCAAAAACGGTGACGTGGGAGTGCGCAATGAAATATGGATTATCCCCACAGTGGGCTGCGTAAATGGTATCGTCAACCAACTGGCAGAAGGACTGCGCCGCGAGACAGAAGGCAAAGGCGTAGATGCAATCATGGCATTTCCGCATAACTATGGCTGTTCGCAATTGGGTGATGACCACGAGAACACGAAAAAAATCCTGCGTGACATGGTGTTGCATCCCAATGCCGGCGCTGTACTTGTGGTAGGTTTGGGCTGTGAGAACAACCAGCCGGACATATTCCGGGAATTTCTGGGTGACTACGATTCAGACCGCGTGAAGTTCATGGTGACCCAGAAAGTGGGCGATGAATACGAAGAGGGAATGAAACTGCTGCGGGAACTCTATGCAAAAGCCAGCAAAGACGAACGCGTGGATGTACCTCTGAGCGAATTGCGCGTAGGTTTGAAATGTGGCGGCTCCGACGGTTTCTCCGGCATCACAGCCAATCCGTTGCTGGGAATGTTCTCCGATTTCCTTATCGCACAGGGCGGCACAAGCGTACTGACGGAAGTACCCGAAATGTTCGGCGCAGAAACAATTCTGATGAACCGTTGCCGCAACAAAGAATTATTTGAAGAAACAGTGAAGCTGATTAATGATTTTAAAGAGTATTTCCTTTCACATGGCGAGCCGGTAGGCGAAAACCCGTCTCCGGGTAACAAAGCAGGCGGCATTTCCACATTGGAAGACAAAGCATTGGGATGCACCCAGAAGTGCGGCAAGAGCTATGTGGACGGTGTACTTCCTTATGGCGAACGCCTGAAGGTGAAAGGCTTGAACCTGCTTTCCGCACCGGGAAACGACTTGGTTGCAGCCACCGCCCTGGCATCATGTGGCTGCCACATGGTGTTGTTTACAACCGGACGTGGAACCCCCTTCGGAACCTACGTACCGACCATGAAGATCTCCACCAATTCCGCCCTTGCCAAAAACAAACCGGGTTGGATTGACTTCAACGCCGGCGTCATCCTCGAAAACGAACCGATGGAAAAGACTTGCGAACGGTTCATCGACTATATCATTCGCGTAGCAAGCGGCGAGTTCGTCAACAACGAAAAGAAAGGATATAAGGAAATCGCCATTTTCAAAACAGGAGTGACGTTGTAACAACAAACACTCATCATCCGAATGTACAGGATTACCGCCTGAAGTTGACGGGGATTCTGCAAGTTATCAGACAGAAGGACAAAAGCACAAAAGAGGAAAGATTTTATTTTTTGTGCTTTTGTTCTTCTGTCTGAATATTAAGATATACGCCAAAACTCCCCCGTTTTTTGTATCTTTGCAGCCGATTTACTCAAAACACCGTTCTTAGAAACCCATAATAGAAAGTATGTCTGCAGATACAAATATCTCTCCCAAACAAAAGGGCGGCTGGTGGTCACTGAGCCCGTTGGCTGTGTTTCTATGTCTATACCTCATCACATCACTGCTTGTAAACGATTTCTATAAAGTACCGATTACGGTAGCATTCCTGCTGTCATCCTGCTACGCCATTGCCATGACGCGAGGACTGAAGCTGGAACAACGCATCTACCAGTTTTCCGTTGGCGCCGGCAACAAGAATATACTGCTGATGATATGGATATTCGTCCTCGCCGGAGCATTCGCGCAAAGCGCCAAACAAATGGGCGCCATAGACGCTACGGTGAACCTGACTTTACATATCCTGCCAGACAACCTGTTGCTGGCGGGCATCTTCATTGCTGCCTGTTTCATCTCTCTGTCTATCGGCACAAGCGTGGGAACAATTGTCGCACTGACCCCGGTGGCAGTGGGACTGGCAGAGAAAACCGGCATCGACCTACCCTATATGGTGGCTGTCGTAGTGGGTGGTTCTTTCTTCGGAGACAATCTTTCGTTCATTTCAGACACCACGATTGCATCTACCAAAACACAAGATTGTGTAATGAGAGATAAGTTCAAAGTGAATTTCATGATCGTAGTGCCGGCAGCACTCATCGTATTGGGCATCTACATATTCCAAGGACTGTCCCTTTCTGCCGCCCCGCAGATGCAAACAATTGAATGGATAAAGGTAATCCCCTACCTCATCGTGCTGGGTACGGCAGTAGCCGGAATGAACGTAATGCTTGTGCTGCTGCTCGGCATCTTCTCGACCGGCATCATCGGTATTTGCACAGCAACGAGCGTCTTCGGTGCCACTCCTGCAGAAAGCATGAATGTAGGCACCGCCTTCTTCGACTGGTTTGGCGCCATGGGAACGGGCATCACCGGCATGGGCGAACTTATCATCATCACTTTACTGGCAGGCGGAATGTTGGAAACAATCCGCTACAACGGTGGAATAGATTTCATCATTACCCGCCTTACACGTCACGTCACAGGCAAGAGAGGTGCAGAACTCAGTATAGCCGCACTGGTGAGTGTTGCCAATCTTTGCACCGCCAACAACACCATTGCTATCATTACCACCGGACCTATCGCCAAAGACATAGCCAAACGCTTCCACCTGGACCGCCGGAAAACAGCAAGTATTCTGGATACGTTCTCCTGCCTCATTCAGGGCATCATTCCCTACGGCGCACAAATGCTGATAGCCGCGGGACTGGCAGGCATCTCACCGCTTAGCATCATAGGCAACCTCTACTATCCGTTCTGTATGGGAACCTGCGCCATACTTGCCATATTAATAAGGTATCCGAAAAAATACTCGTAAGAACGATGAGTGCTTGCGAATGAAGAATGATGAGCGGAAGTTCTTGTCCAGGCAGATGATTGTACATTGCAGACTAATAATTCATAAATCATAATCCATAATTCAAAAATTTATCCTATCTTTGCGCCCGCTACTACGAGTTAGCAGCATAATTCAAATCATTAACTAAAACATTTATTTAAAAATGGCAACAAAAATCAGATTGCAAAGACATGGACGTAAGA
>UMHM01070236.1_pt1 | contig 38658 bp, 50 predicted proteins | sample 1965501 | NCBI WGS metagenome assembly UMHM01 (sample SAMEA4836095, study PRJEB28245) | human gut metagenome | biome: gut microbiome; material: fecal sample | place: Denmark | collected 2008
CATTGCTTTTCCCTCCTGTGTCTATTATATCACTTTTGGGGAAGGTGTTACAACTTTATTATAGCACATCAAACTGAGCGTAAGCCAATCCCCAGTCACGCACCGGCATAGTCCACTTCTTTGAAATTTCGGAAACACTCATATAAACGACCTTGCGAATAGCGTCATCGGTAGGAAAAATCGACTTGGATTTGGTGAATTTCCGTACCATTCTGTGGTATCCTTCGACGGCATTCGTTTATATATTATCTTCCGAATCTCCTGCGGATATTCAAAGAAAACGGTCAACTCAGCCCATTTTTTATCCCAAGATTTCAGAATATTCGGGTACTTCTTATCCCACTTCTCGCGGAATTCTTCCTTGGCAAATTCAGCGTCATCGAGATTCACGGCGCCGTAAATTTTCTTCAAGTCAGCGCAGACAGCCTTGCGGTCTTTGTACGGCACGAACTTGCAGCTGTTGCGAATCTGATGGACTATGCAGAGCTGATTTTTTGTTTTCGGGAAAACCGAGTTTATCGCATCACAAAGCCCCGTAAGATTATCGTGACAGGCGATAAAAATGTCATTTACACCGCGGTTTTTGAGGTCTGCACAGATACTCGCGTAGAAGCTTGCAGACTCGTTTTCTGAAATCCAAGTGCCGAGAATTTCTTTCTGTCCTTCCATATTTATTCCGAGCACGGAATACACGCATTTCGTGACAATTTTGTTGTCCTTGCGTGAGTTGAACACGATTCCATCAAAGAAAACCACCGGGTAAATCGCTTCAAGCGGTCGGTTCTGCCACTCGTTGACTTCGGGCAAGATTTTGTCGGTTATCCGCGAAACCAATCCTTGCGAAATTTCTGTTCCGTAAATTTGCTTTAACGTATCTTCAATGTCACGCTGGGACATTCCTTTCGCATACATCTGCATGATTTTCTGTTCGATTTCGTCGGTTCTTGTCTGTCGCTTTTCGATGACTTTAGGCTCGAAATCGCCGTTTCTGTCGCGTGGAACGGCGATTTCACACTCACCATAGTCGCTGATTATCGTCTTTTTACCGTACCCATTCCGGCTGTTTCCCGAGTTATTCCCGGCTACGGAGTTCTTCTCATAGCCGAGGTGTTCGTCCATTTCAGCCTCGAGCATATGCTCTATCGTCCCGGCAAACAGCTTCTTTAACTTCGCCTGAATGTCACCTGTAGTCTGGCAGTCTGCCATCAGCAGCTTTACCAATTCCATCTCTCGCTCGTCTAATCCGTGTGTTCTTTTCATCTTCAATACCTCACTTTCTGTGGGTATTATTGCCATTTACACGGTTCGGTATTCAGACTCTAAATCCATACAAAAACATATCATTTTGTTAATCACAACTGTATTTATTCATTTGAGTTCGAGGTTTCTTTCTTTTGGCACAAATCTTGTTTTTTTCATCAGATTCCGCATATAATTCCACCGGCACAGGCTTCGGCGGATAAACCATCTGCACCGCCTCCGCAAGCTCATGCCTGTCTGCCTACTTCACCTCACGGGCGGAATGCTCCGCTATCTCATACTGCTCCTCAAACCGTATCCCCCATTGCAGGAACAACTTTAGCTGTGTCCTCATCGGATGACAGCCGGTTTTCATCACAATGAAATGACCTTTCGGCATGGATTTCAGCTCGTCCACGGTCATCAGCGGGCGCTCTATCATTTGAAGCGACTTGCTGCCGCCGTCCCGGCCGGAGCTTTTCGTGACCGAACCACTGAGAACTGTCTGCTTGCCGAGGTTTCGGGACATTTCTTCTGCGGTCTTGGAATTCGGTGCAAAGCTGCCGAACAGAGTGCATTGGCAGTTATCCACGATGATCTCCGCACCCTCTTTTCCGTAGGTTTTCTGGAACTGCGCCAATGATTGGATTATCGCCACAATCGAGATTTTTCGTGAGCGTGAAGCCGAGAAAATCATCTCCAGTCCGTCTATTTTCGGCAGAGTACCGATTTCGTCCGCATAAAACATTACACGCTTTTCAAGCTGACCGCCGCGCTCGTCCGCAACGGTCAGCAATTCTCTGTATAGCTGCTGAAAAATCAGCGAAATCAGGAAGTGCTTGGTCGCGTCCTCCTCCGGAAGGACAAGGTAAATCGCGGACTTGCGGCTGCAAAACTCCTCAATGTCAATTGAGGTATCAAAGCACAAAATTTGTTCCAGTTCCGAGTCAATAAACGCATTGAGCCGGGACAGAGCAGTAGACATAACGCTTGCCATTGCCTGCTCCGAGGAATTCAGCGCAGCTCCTGCAAACCACCTTGCCTTATTCTCGGACGGCAGCATATTTATCAGCTTCTGGAACGCAGTCGGCTCTTTCCCACTGGTGGGTGCGAGAAGCTCCTGAATCAGCTTGAAAACGCTGATTATATGCCGCTTCTCCGGCGGGCAGAACTCTGCCACAAGTAGAATTACCGATGTAATCAACCCCTCCGCCGACTCATAGAAGAAGGCATTTTGACCCATACTTGATATATTCCCGTCCGCCGAAATTATCGTTTTGGCGGTTATTTTTGCGAATTTTTCTGCTTTCGCTTTGAATTCCAGCTTGCTGCAAGCCTTATATAAGTCCATGTACTTGTTCACGAGATACAACATATTGTATCCGCTGCTGCGAGTTGGGTTTCTCAAATCAATCACCGACACCTTGTAACCGTAGTATTTCTCGGCGATCGTGGCGGTATTTCGGTAAAGGTCGCCCTTGCTGTCGGTGGTCACAAAGGACATTCCGGCAGCGCAGCAGTATTCAATATTGGGATAGAGGAAATTCGCAGTCTTTCCCACGCCGGACGCACCAATCATCAGCGTGTGGATATCCGAATCGTCCACCAGTGCCGTCATTTTACCGCCGCGCTCCATGCAACCGACAATCAGACCGTCAACTGTCGGAAGCTGCTCACCACGCCGCCACAAACCGGGCGTGTAGGGTATCTGCTTGTAGGTTCGGGATATTTCTTTCGGAGTTGCAAACCGCGCTGTACCGTGCTGCCCGTTGCCCACAGGCTTGCTGGGGATTCCCTTGAGGGAATAGGTGCTACCGATTGCTGTGATGAGCCCGATTACAAGAAAAGCTGTCCCGCACAGGCAGAGCAGCAGGATTTGTGTAGATGTCATGATTTCCTCCGTCACATTGATAAACAAACCGCCCGAGGTTCCTCATCAGGACTTTTCTCGGGCGTTTCTCTTTGCCCATTTTGGTGGATAAGGCTTTCCTCCGCCGCAAGCCGCAGCGCAAAATCTGCGATCTCATAGAATTTCTTCGCCGTCATTTTTAATTCGGAAGCAGTCTGCGAACGAGCACATAGCAGCTCCACACCAGCGTTCACAGCACTTTTCAGCTTATTGCTTTTTACCGGTATTCCGCCCTTGTCGAGATAGCATTTGTACTCCTGCGAAAGCTTGGATTTCATTTGTTCAAGCGGAAATTCCTCGCCTGAAATTCTTATGAAATGTTCGCTTGCAGCAAGAGAAAATTCCGCCAATCGAACGTAATCGGCGGAATTGTAAATTGAAATCAGATCGGCAGATATGCGGTTTGTGTTAATTCTCACCTCGCCTAACGCAGAAACAAATTCAAGGTATTTTTCCTTACGCTTGTGAGGAACAGCAGGCAGAAATTCAGCGCCGTTCTGCTCTTTCAGAACCTCGTTCCAGTCTTTCTGCTCCGGGGTTATGCGAAAGATTTCTGCGTACCCATGCTCCGAAAGAATATCCCGCAGACGTTCGGCGGCTTCAATTCCGCCCTCGTCATTGTCGGTGCAGAGATAGACCTTTTCAAGCTGCGAATGGCTTTCCAATACGTTCAGAACCGCACTTTCATACACACCGTTCATCGCAATATAGCTGTGCTGCCGCCAGTCCTTTGGGTACAGCGTGATGAACGACAGCATATCTATCGGAGCTTCAAACACATACAGTTTTTCGTCCACTCCGAAATGAGAAAAGCTGTACCGCGTGTCCGACCCGGCAACCGTGATTCTGAACGGCTTTCCGAAGCTTATTGCAGAGCGTACCGAGGCTTGCTTTGGAACGCCGTTTTCGTCTGTTCCCACGAACACAACATTATGGTATTTCTTATCCTCAAACAGCTTTTTCTCGTGTGCGAAATGCGAGATAACATCGGGAGCGATAAATCGCTGCTTGGACAAATAGGCAAAGACACGGCGCATATCTTTGTTCGGTTCGGGAAGGACAAACGGCTTTGCGGCAGGCTTTTCAGACGGTTGGAATTCCACAGCAGAGGTATGACCGCCCAACAGCTCCAGCATAGCCTCCTGAAAGCTCATGCCGAAGAATTCCTGCAAAAATCTGACTGCGTAACCGCCGCGCTGGTTCTTGTGGTCGTACCATTTTGCACCGGAGATAGTAACGCTGTCGTGCGTTCCGGAGCCGTCCGTGTAAATGTACTGGTAGGTGCTGCCGACCTTTTTCAGCCGTTCCCCCTTGCTTTGGAGGTATCGTGCAAGGTCGATAGTGTTTGCACGCTGAAAATCTTCGTCAGAAAAATTGATGTATTTCAAGTGGATTTCCTTTCTTCAGAATAGAATTTTTAGATTGGTTACTTAACATTGTGGGTTCACCATGAACCTACCCTCAGTCCACCTTGTGCCCATATTAAGGCGGGCGCACCACGAAATACATATTTGATGAATTACCTCCGGACTGCCTGAATCTGCGTTCGCGCCGAATATACTGCGCCTTTTCAAGATCGGACAACGCACGCTTCACGGTGCTTCGCGAGATTTTCAGGTCTGCTGCAATCGTGGTGATTGACGGGAAGCATTTGCCGTCCCGGTCGCAGCGGTCGGAAAGATAAATATAGACTGCCACAGCTCTGTGCGGCAGTCCAGACGAATAAATTTCACGATTTTTGAGCATAGTCACCCCTTGTTAGTATTTTGGCTCAAGCAGGTTTTCCTTGATTCCGAGCGCGACTTTCTTGCGGTGTATAGCCTGTTTCAGTTTATGTTCGGTGCGGAATTTCAGCCCTCTTGTAATGCGGTTGTAATCCCCGGAGATAAGTCTGCCAAAGGATTTGAGCATGGTCAGAGTTGCATTCTGAATTGCTGATTGATAAAAGTGATCCATATTTTCGATTGCCGTTTGAGCATATTCATTTCCGGACTCGGCAGACATTGTGAGCCAGTACAGAGCCATGTCGGTATCACGTTCCACACCCTTGCCGAACAAGTACATTTTGCCGAGCCAATATGAAGCCGCTGTATTTGCCAAATCAGCCGAATGTTTCAGCATTGCAAGACCTTTCTCAACATTTTGGGACAAAAAAACACCCTCAACAAGCTGCTTGCCGTACTCGCAGAGGGCATATTTGTTATTCATTTCAGCAGATTTTCGGAGGTAATCCAAAGCCTTTTCCGGAGCAGCCTCACAGCCTATCCCTTTCAAGGTCATGATACCCAATCTGTACAACAGCATATCGTCTGCTAATACGGATTTCATTGTCTGAAAGCCCTTGTATGCTTCACGAAAATACCATTCGGATTCATCAGAATTTTTCTTTGTTCCAACACCGTCTTGAAGCATTTTAGCAGTTTCGTAGCAAGCGTAGGCATTGTGCTGGTCGGCAGATTTTTTATACCATGCAAACGCTTGTGAGCGATCCTGCTCCACACCATTTCCGAAATAATATAAGCCGCCGAGCGAATACTGAGCATAGCTGTTTCCAGCCAGAGTCGCTTTCTGAAACCATTTGAACGCCTCGGAATAATTCTGCTGAGTGCCATATCCTAGATTATACAGCTTGCCTAGATTATACCAGATGTACGGCTGCATTTTTCCTGCCGATGATTCGAGGTACAGAAAACCTTTCAGTGCCTCGGCATAGTATTCCTGCACCTTTGGGATATTTTCCTCTCCGAGCAAGCCCCGCTGATACATTTTTGCGACGTTATATATTGCTGGAACGTTACCCTTTTCCGACTCGGATTGAAACAATGCGAAAGCCTTTTCGTAATCCTCATCATAAAGCAAGCTGCAGGCGGTTTTGTAATTATCCCGCCAGTTCATGTGGTAGCGCACATCAGAAATATCTTCCTGAGTGTCGTCAGCGATTTCTTCAATCTCATCGGGTGTAAAGCTCGGCATAGTTATTTCGATTTCGGTTGGTATATCCATATCCATGACCGCCCGTATTACCGCATTCTTAATAGGCTTGAACGCCTTATTATCAGCCAGCGCTAGGAATGACTGAACCGCGCCGGTGTAGGTTTCGTACTTCTGCCGTTCAAGCTCACACCATTCCTCATACATCTTTTTGAGAACGGGATTTTTCGCAAGCTCCGCAACAATCTCATCAACGGTTTTCTTGACATTCGGCTGCAAGTAGCCGTAAATCTTTTTCCCTTTGGATTTCTGGAGCTGAAAATATAACTTCGGAGTCAGGATTTCCAACTGTGGGCTTGAGCAGCTGCTAGTCTGCAATTCCGAAACAAGATTCCGCATTATATCTTCCACTTCACGGCGCAGCTTATCCCGCACCTGAGTCTGCTCCTGATACAGATTTTGAAGCACGTCACGGTAAATGTCGTTTGCGAATGCGCTGCGGATTTTTTCGATTCCGGTGTTCGAGAGATACCCCTCTTTCGGGTCGGTAGAATACACCACGATATGCACATGGGGGTTGGTTTCCTTGTTGTGAAAAGCGGCATACCAGCGGATATTCTGCGGTGAAATTTTCTGCGCCGCCGATATATCCGAGATATGCCGCCGCACCAGCTCACGCCACGTTTCAAGCGAGTTATAAGCCCATGCGCTCCGCATCGTCACGCCGCAGGGAAACAATGTGCGTCCACACAGTTCCGGCATGATTCGCAACTTCCTTTGCGGCTCTGTCAAGGACTATTGGTTCGTCTTTTCCAGTGAATAAACCGTGAGATTTCGGGCGGGAATCAAGATAATTCATGAAAATCTCACGGTCAAGTTCTGTGTGCTGCTGTGGGATCGCAACGCCCTCGCGGGTGGCGATGTACTTCACATAATTGCCGAGCTTTCCATGCGAGCCAGATTTTATATACCGGCTGGTTACTATGAGTTTGGGCATATCACATTCCTTTCTTTATATTATTAATGCCCAACTGCAAAGAAAGGCTGTTGGGCATTAATGTTCTCAACTATTGATAATTTATAATTATCCGCCGTAAATCTATACCAATATTATACACCCATCCCAGCCCAATTTCAATATTAACACTCAAAATACGTCAAAACGCACAAAATGACACTTTGGATATGTGCATATCGACAAAATCTGCACTAAGATATATAATGTGGATATTAAAACGAAAAAGGAGATATAAACCATGAATCTGCAAGAAGCCATCAGCACATATATCACATATTGCATTGAGCAGAAAACCCTCAGTCCTAAAACCACAAAAGCGTACCAGACAGACCTTCATCAATTTGCTGACTATTCTCAGAACACATTTGACCGTGAGCAAATCCAAAGCTACATAACACATCTTCATAAGCAGTTTAAGCCTAAAACAGCAAAACGAAAAATCGCTGCACTGAAAGCATTTACGCATTACCTTATGGTGCAGGACATCATTCCCGCAAACCCATTTGATAAAATCGACACTTCATTCCGTGAACCGATAATGCTCCCTAAAACGATCCCGTTCAACACAATCAGCGCAATTCTATCTTCAGCATACAGTTCACTGCAGCTCTGCCGGACTGATTATTCCCGAAAATGCACCCTCCGCAATATCGCAGTGCTTGAAATCCTATTTGCCACCGGAGCTAGGGTTTCGGAGATTTGCACCCTCACCCCCGAAGCAATAGACCTAGCAAATCACACGCTGAAAATTTTCGGAAAAGGTTCGAAAGAGCGAATAATCCAGATTGAAAATCCAGATGTCCTGAAAGCGCTCCGTAACTATTACAACGCTTTTCAAAAAACAATTTCGACGTAGGTTTTTTCTTTGTCAATAAGCTGAAACATCGTCTGTCAGAACAATCAGTACGGGCAATGATAACACATTATGCCACTGCAATTGGATACGAACGTCACATTACTCCGCATATGTTCAGGCATTCTTTTGCAACGCTATTGCTTGAAGAGGACGTGGATATCCGCTACATACAAAAAATTCTTGGTCACAGTTCGATAACTACCACGCAGATCTACACGCGAGTTGCAATGGCTAAACAAAAAGAAATCCTATCGGTCAAGCACCCTCGAAACAAAATGAAAATCTGAGCCGCACTACTTGTTTTTCAGTTCAAGATCAATAACGTCTTTGGCGAACTGACGGGCTTCTTCAAGAGAATTCTCCGCCAATTCAAACCCAACTGCGGCGTAGAATTTGTCTGCCAAATCTGTGCAATCAAAATCTCTGAACACCCGAATTTCAAACCCGGCGCAGTATACAACCTCACCGTTATCGCACTCGCGGGGAATTTCCGTCACCGGAACGCACTCAACAAAATAACCACGATACTGCATTTTCTCACCCCAATCTGAACTGAAAATCTCTGCCCACTTCAAATTTCTGCGCCTGCGCCAAAGCCTGTTCGAGAAATTTTGTATCCAGCCCGACAGACTTGTAGCCCTGCTCGATTATAGAATAATACTGCGGCGACGGTGACTGCAGCGGCTTGTTTCCGTTCATGATGTACACCATGCCTTCCGCTTCTTCACCTCGAAATTCAAAGTGCAAAATCTCCTTGCGGTAGTATTTCGGGAAGCCCTCGTAAACGTCCAGCCGCTTTTCGTCCTGCTCCGAGAGCTTCCACAAAAGCGCCGGGACTTCGCTGTCCTGCTTTGGCTCTATAGTTGCATGGTACTTGAACTGTAATTCATACCCGCAGAGCATTCCCGGAGCAATTACCTCCGAGCCGGGACAGCGCTGCGCCATCTGTTCAAGGTTTATATTTGAACCGTATGCGATGTATATTTTGTTGCTCATATTTAACCTCACATTGAAATATCTGAATTTTGTGTCTGTTGAGAATTGTCCTGCGACTTAATATCTTCACGCTGCTGCTTCAAACGCTCACGCTGAGCAATTGCGTCCTCCGGGTGCCTCCATGAAATACAACCGTCCAAATGCGAAATAAGGTGCTTGCGGCAGTTTTTGAATTCATCGCCGTTCAGCCCAAGATTAATAAGCCAAACACGACAGCTATATCGAAGATTATCACTCTCAGAAACTTTCGGCGAACAATACTTTTTCGTCAGCGAAGCGTTGCTTATTGCCAGAGCCAGCACGATGTACGAACGAATCACCCCGGCGTGCAGCGTAGAATTGGCGGCTCTCATCTCCCAATGTCCGTCAGCAAAATAGCTGTGCAGATTCAGAGCATGATAACGAGTGGAAGAGTAGTGATGGTACACCTCGCCAGTGTCGCCGTCATACCAAAAGCTTTTCATGTCCTCGATAGTGAGATTTTTCTTGTTGTTTATCTTCTCCAGAAATCTTCGGTCAACCTTTTGACAGTAATATTCGCGCTGATGATTTACCTGCAGGACATCAAAAAGGAAATTCTCCTTGCTGGCGAAGATGTTCACAAGATTACGCAGACTCTGTGCCGTGTATTTCGCGCCGTCAATGTGAATATGAATTCCGCACTTGTACTCGCCGCCGGTCACACCTCCGGCTCTGCGCACGGCGCGAACCACCTCCTGAAGCAGCGGTATATCCGAATATTCAAGCACCGGCGTAACGATTTCCACGCAGTATTCCCGCGAAGCAGACCTGCCGTCCCGGTTGACCGCTCTTATGCTGGAATCATTAACCACCGACCATTTCCTCGACTGGGAATCCCTAATGCAATACTTGTCGTATGCGCCCCCAACATGGTCTGCGCTTGAATCCAGAACCTCCGAAATAGCTTTTGCGGCAGACGCTCTGGTAAGCCCGGTGCATTCAATTTCCACACCAAATTTCTGCTGCTTTATCCCGTCATAATCTCCCGACACAGAATTCACCTCCGACTGCTTTATTCATTCTGGAACTCCACCGCGCTCTCCAAAGAAATAACGCCGTTGATATGCCGAACCTCGTCCACGCACATTTTGTGAAGCTCACGAACGGTTTCGGAGTCCACTTCATTCGCAGCCGCAGTCATGTGCGAGAGCTTGCCCAGCTCCACAGCAATCTTGAACAAATTTCGGTTTATGCGCTGCTCCGCGCCATGAACCACAGCGTCCACCGAGGCGGTGATTATCGGCGAGAGGTAATTCACATTGCCCTCGGCTTTCAGATAGCCTACATAGAAGTTTATCGCCTTCTCGATGAATTCGCTCTTGGAACGGCAGTTATCCCCGGCGTAGAAATTCTCCACGCTGTCCATAGTTTCCGGGAAGACCCACAGCGGGAATTTCACCTTGTTCGCAAACGAGCCGCACAACTCCTCGGAATTTGGCTTTACAGCGGTACTTTCGCCGTTCTGCAACCCCGAATTATTCAATTTTTCCATTTTACAACCCCTTTCAAAAAATCTCACAAATCGCATTGCGGCGGGCTTTGCCCGACGCTGTGACCGGGGCGGAACCCCGTCCCTTTAACTTGCATAAAAATCATACCCCGCCCCTTGCGAAGCGAGGTATGATGCCATCTTTCGATACTCCGTCAGAAACCGCCCAAATCGGCGGGGTATCCTCCGGAGGTAAAGTTACCCTATCCCGTTTGGAAAGCCTCACACGGCGGCGCACGGCTGCCAAAAACGGCTCAGTCTGGTTCGGACGGAGTCTGCGCCTTGCGTTCGGGCTTATCTGACGCAGGCTTTTTCGCCGTCATCTCAATGAACTCCCGGACGTTCTGCGGGACGGTTTTGCCGTAAAGCTGCTCTGCGTAACGGCTCAGTTCGCTTTCCAGCGTGGTGTTCTTCTGCACGAGGTACATTCGCAGGGCGGATATTTTGCTTTCGGGCAGGGAAATCTGGATTGAATTTTTCATGAAAAACCTCCTCACCAGCAGATGAACTCAAAGCCTGTGTCCTGCTGAACCTCGTCCTGCGTTATCGTCTGCGGCTGGGAGAATTCCTGCACATACTTCTCGCAAAGCTCGTCGGACAGCGAACAGAAATCCATGCCATCATCGGTCATTTTCTCGCCGCAGATAAAGAAAGGCCCGGCAACAATTCCGTCGCCAAACCTGCGGTTTCCTTCCATTCCTATGAGCTTTGCCTCCTCGTTTCCGACCATCACAGCGTTAGGGTCGTTGAGATAATATATCGGCTCTATAAGACCGCCGACCGCCTCTTTCATGCCCTTGAGGGAATGCTCAATCTCCGTGACGTAGGCGGGCTTGTTCGGCTCTACCATCACGACTTTCATCATTTCAGATGCCATAAAAACTCCTTTCAGAACAGCGTAAGCTGAACATAATTTTCCTGAACCTCCGGCGCGGAATCAGCTTTGATTTGCTCATTTGGTGAACAATCGCATTCGTCAAGCTCCTCGTATTCCTCGTCCTCATCAGCCGGAATTGACTCCATTCCGGTAAGGATTTCCGGCGAACGGAGCTTCTGTGCCGCACTCTGGAAACTTTCAAGATAGCCGTTGGGATTCTCATACCGCCGCATGGTCAGCAAATCGTCCTCGGAAATAGCACGGCGCAGGTTTTCAGCGTAGCCAAGAATTGCGGGAATACAAAGCTGTTTGAACTGCTTTTCAGTCAGATGAACCGACTGTTCCCGGACGAATTTCAGGTTTTCGTCCTCGTCAATTATCTGCATTGACCGAGCCGCGTTCTGCCGGATTTCATCCGGTCGAGCCATGAAGTTATTGTCCACCTCCGGCGGGACTTCCCGATAATAAGCCTCCGGAAGCAGGAACAATGTGGCTTCTTCGGACAACTGCTGTTTGTAATACATGATGTGATTCCGCACCAAATTCATGTTCACACCGTCCGCCCAGAACGGGTCGGAACAGCCGTGTTCACGAATGTAATCCCACCGAGCAAAGCTGTTTTCCAGTGCGGCGGCATAGTCAACATTCTTGCCGGACTTGCTTATAGTGACAGATTCATGCCCGGTTCTGGGGATTTATCCTGCGACTGTATCTGCTGCAATTCACGCTTGTCGTAGCAGTAGCAATAGCAGTCGTAACCCTCGCCGGGCTGACAGCGAAGGAGAAAAATGTAGTTTTCCGTTTCAGCCTTGAAACCGTAGCTTCTGCCGAGATTGAGGTTGGTGTGGCGGCTGCAATAGGACATCATCGCGCGGCGGTTTTTCAGCAGTCCGCTGCTGCGAAGTCCGTTTATTACGCCGTCCAGCTCGCTGCGAAACTGCTCGGTTTTGAGGTCGGAATTGTTCTCCCACCACGTTGACCAGAACTCGTTTCCGTCGCCGAAATCCATTCGCAGATGCCCGATACAAGCGCCTCTGACGTCTGGATTACAGTCGCTGTAATACAATGATTCCTGCCCGGGTTCTCCGGATTCAATCTCATTTTTCTTCATCAGATACCTCCATTTCGTTCAGAAAATCGTATACTTTCCTTATGCCGGAAAGCTGATTTTCGGTGATTGTTATTTTGGTGAACTGCTCCGAAATATCCTCTGAAATCTCACTCAGATCCTCGGCGTTTTTCTCTTCAAAGCAGCTCAAAAAATCTGCATAGGGCTGAGTAACAACGGCTTCACCGCCGATATTCACGCAGTAAAAAACAGCCTTGACGATATTCACATCAAGGCTGCCGCTGTCGGGATATTCGGTTATTTCTTCGTCAAGCTCCACGAGCCAAAACCGCATATTTTCCACCGCCTGCCGCTGTTCCTCGCTGACTCCGGACGTCAGTTCCTCGGAATTAAAGCTGTATTCCAGCAGAGAAACGCTTGAAGATTCCGCGCCTGTGACCAGAATTGCAACGCTCACAACGCAGAGAATTACAGGCAGAAACACGGCTGCGATAATCATTGCGACGAATTCCCATGTGCGCTTGTCTGTGGCGGCGGTGGCTATGGCTTTGATTACTATGGGTGGGACTGCCATGAACCTCTCCTTTCAAAAAAAAGATCTCCACTACGGAGAGCACGGCTGTTTTCGCTCGTAAATACATATTTCATATTCGCCTATCTGGTTCAGGAATTCTTTTGACAGACTGTTTGTTGTAAGCAAATCAATCTTCTTCTCAAAGGCTTCAGACAACTCTTGCTGCAAACTGCTTAATGAAACCAGCCCGCGAAGCTCTCCTTTGTCGACACGAACATCAATATCGCTCTCGGAAGTTGCGGTTCCTCTTGCGTAAGAACCGAACAGCAGCATTCTCTGAACCTTGTATTTTTCAGCAATTGGAGCAGCCAACGCTCTTCTTTCTTCTATTGAATAGATTTTCTAGCTCATCATATCAGCCCCTTTGCACAAGTATATCACAATAGACTGAATAAAGCAAGTTCTATCTACCTCCCGCGCTGCCGAACAACCGCTCCTTGTATTCCGGCGCATGAACGCACAAGCAGTACCTCTCATTCCCGCATTTGTAAAGGCAAACACCGCGCTGAGAGTACCGCGTCAGCTCGTATTCGGAGGGTTCGAGCTGTAAGTTGTCGATGTAGAATTCCTTATCCACAGTTTCGGCATGAAACAGAAACTGGTGAGTTGGGATTGCGAACAGCGGCTTTGTAAGCTCTCGGATTCCCTCCAGATTGAAGTCCTCAAGGTTCTGTGAAGCGAGAATCACAGCCGAATTCTTCTTGCGCACACGCTTCATGAAATTCCTAATATACTCCACAGCAACGGGATTTGAGAGAAACAAGTAGAACTCGTCCACGCTGGCAACGGTGTTTCCGACGGTCAGAAGCTCGTTCGACATATACGACAGCACATTGAACAGCAGTGCGCTTCGGATATTCTTGCTTGCCTGAAGCAGCCCTTTAACGCCGAAAGTGACGAAACGGCTGTCCGTGATGTTGGTGTGACCGTTGAAGAATTTGCTCTCTGCGCCCCTGCACATGGAATGCAGTCCGAGACAGATATTCTGGAGGTTCTCGGCTGTGTAAATGCAGTTGTTTCCCTCACTGTAATTGTGGAATTCTTCTTCAACAACCTGATATAGGTCGGACAGGACGGGATAATCTGTGCGTTTCAGCTTTGAGAAATCTGTGCGGTCAGAGATCCCGAAACGTTCATACAACTTTATAAGCATAAGCTCAATGGTGTCGTTTTCCCGGTCAGAAAAGTCCTTGTAGCAGCGGAAAAAGTCCCGCAGAAAGCTGATGTGCTGACTAAGCCGTGTCGTGCCGCAGAACGCTTTCGGCGCGGTTTCATCAGCCTCCACGCCCTCGTCCCATGCCTTTGGTTCAAGCACATTTATGATGTACTCGCCGGACATGAGGTCGATAAAACAGCCGCCGAGATTTTTGGTCAGCTCGGCATATTCAAGCTCCGGGTCAAGGCAGATTATGCGCTTGCCGCTTTCACGGAGGTTGGTCAGAATCAGCTTTAACAGGTAGGACTTGCCCTGTCCGGAGTTTCCGAGTATCAGCATATTTGCGTTTGTCTTATCGTCCGAACGCTTGTCGAAATCTACGATAATATTGCTCCCGAACTTGTCCCGACCAAGGTAACAGCCGTGTTCGTCAGTCTTTCCCGAAAAGCTGAACGGATACAAATTCGCCGTGCTGCTGGCGGGGAGAACCCTCTCAAACTGCTCTCTGAACACATTCCAGCCGCCGGGCTTTATGCTGTTGAACCCCGCCTGCTGGCGTAGCATGAGCCTGTCCACGTTCAGCTTAGAGCGCACCAGCTCCGTCTGAACCTCGGTCTGCATATTGCGCAGAGCTTCGAGCGAAAGCGCTGTCATTTCGATGTACACAGCGGTGTGAAGCAGAGGTTCGCGGCTGCGGTGCATTTCGGCTACGAGCTGGGTCACGTCCTGAAGATTACTTTCTGCGGCGACAGTCTGCTGGAGGTCGTTTGTGGAATTGCGCTGCATTCTGTTTTTGTTGGCGGCGTTGGAGATTATCCGCTTTTCTTCCGCCGGAGTGACGTGCCGCGCGTAGATGTGCAGCGTGACGCCCTCCTTTTCGCCGAGATACCGCAGGATAGCCTGCTCGCTGGTGGAAGTCGGGTATTCCCGAAGCGCCCACACGCAGCGAAATGTGTTTCCGCAGATAAAATAATCCGTGTAGAATTTCACCGTGGACGGTGCAATCATGTCCAGAAAATCCTTGCCGGATTTGGCTGTAAAGCCGTTTTCGTCTACTTTCTTCTTCATTCTGACCTCACATTTTCAGCTCGTTTGTCGGCTGGTGAAACACCTCGGCTTCCGGCTTGAGATAGAAATAATCCGAATTCCAGAACGAAATGAAATACTTGCAGCCGTCAAGGCGAATCTCGTTCTGCTCAAAGCTCTCACCCCAGCCGTCCGAGAGCTGCCCGGTTATCTCGTCCGTTAAGGAAATAAGCTCCGCCTTAGACATCTCGCCATACGAATTTACGGTCATAACACCGTACAGCTCTCCGCCTCTGTTTTCGACTGACGGGAACACTGAACGCACCTTGTGGTCAAGCTCGGAATCGTCCGTCCATGCTATTAATCCACGAAGCTTTTCGTCCTCATCGTTTAGTGTGGATCTTATTTTTTTGTTATTGATGTCAGCGTACTTGGCAAGCTGTGAGGCGGGGATTTCGAGCATATCCGAGTCGTAATCCGGCGGTTCTGCTACGACATACAGAGGGCAGTACAGTTTGGTTTCCACAAGCTCATTTTTCACTGCCTGCAAGGTGCTGCCGGATAATGAACAAGACGCAATCTCCGGACAATCGCCTAATGTTTCGCACGCACATTTTAAAAGAGTTTCACGCACCAGCGGACTTTCGGTCAAGTCCTGCAAATTCACAGTCAAAGTTTCCTTGCCCGCGCTCTCTGAAACAGCATTGTTCACGAAATACGCCACTATATCATTCAGCTGCGAAAACGACATTGTCTGCTTGTGCGCCGCAACTATCTCCCGCGCATGGGGAATATACTGCGAATATCTCGCGTAATTGCTGCCCTCGGATTCGATGAGCAGACCGTCGCCGTTGTGCATATCCACAGCGAGAATGCAGTGGTAGAACTCGTTGTCGCAGTACATAAGCGGCTTGTTCTGTGCGATAATATACTGGTCGTCCAGTGGTCTGGAAATGAGCCTTGCGAACGCTGCGGCTGGCATTTCTAAAACCTTTTCCACAAGGCAGGGCTTGGGTTCGAAGCAGGATTCCTTCCGCAGAAGGCTTGTGTTAATTATGAGTTTTTCGTTCATGTATAAGCCACCTTTCTCCGTCGATATTTTCAAAAAGTTCTGTTGTAACATTCTGCTCGTAGTACACAGCAAGCAAGGTTTTAATATCCTCTCTGGCGTACCTGCGAACAGTAAAGCCGTTTTCTGTGAGAATTTTCTCTATTCTGTTGAGATGAGAGAAAATCTCCTTGTCCTTAAGCCCACGAATCCGCACTACCAAAAGGAATTCCCGTGCGGTCACCGTCTGTGCCTGAATATGGTCAAGGTACTGGATATCCTGCTCCAGCAGGCTGCGGACAGTGGGGTTTTCCTCTTTCGCTATGCGGCTTCGGAGGAAGTTTTTGTTGCTCTCAAAGCTCTCCCGGCTGTTAAGGCAGAGGAACTCTATTTCCGAAACACCTTTCAGCACGGACATAAGCGAATAGATTTTCCCCGACAGGCTCTCCTCCGACAGAATCGAGATATTGCAGGGCTTTATGCTGAAAAAGACCGTCTCGGAGGAAGCGGTCTTTAATGAATATTCTGTTATCTCGGTTATGCCCATGAGCTGCCGGATGGACTGCTGGGGATTGTTTTTCTTCTTCATTGTAATTTCCACCTGAATTCCTGCTGCTCCACAAAGAAATATTTCACAGCATATTTTAGAAAGTCGAGAATGCTGGTGTCCTCAAACCGGATCGCCAGAAACGCATACGCAAGCGTTATAACCAGCGGCACGGTGAAGCCAATCTGCGCCATTGCGAACACAGAAATAAGCGCGCCGATTCCTATGACCGCAAGGTCTTTCAGCCGCCACAGAAACAGGGTTGGTGCAGCTCTGAGATTCTCAGGATAAATGTACAATTTGCTCACCTCACTTCGCTACCGTGCGTATCATCTGAGTAAGATGTACCGCCGACTGAGCCGTATTTATTACACCGTTAATATTCGGACGTGCTGCGGTTTCCAGACCGAACATTCCTGCAATTCTAGGGATCTCACCCGCTGCAAGCATTACACCAAGCCCCATGAGCCATTGATCCTTGAACAGAATCAGCCCGCAGACAATCATAACCGACTGCAGGAATGTGGTCAGGCACAGCGCTATGACCTGTTTCACCCACATGACAAAGCCGTCCGTGAAGCCTCTGGGAACGCTGAACATATACAGCGAGCCGACCGCCACCTGAATCAGCAGGATACCTCCGCGTTTCAACCCGGACAGGAACACTTTCACCACTGCGTAGCCGAACATGAAGATGATGATTATAGCGAGTATAGGCCCGAACAGCGCGTTCTCTATCACCTCAAGGCACTCCAGCGCAAGGTTGCCGTTTCCCTCCGGGACTACCGTCCACGACATGAGCCACGACATATTCCGCTGCATATTCACCGCAAGGGAATAAAGCTGCACCGGTACAACGCTGAACAGATTCACAGCGAAAAATCCCTTGATTATGTTCAACGAGAGGGTTTTCGGGTCGCCGCGCCCGCTCTGGGATTCAATGGCGAACTCGAACAGCGCGACCACGATTCCCACCACGAACAAGACCCAGCCGAGGTTGCTGAAAAGCCCAACGATCTGCTGAACCCACGGCTGTCCGAACAGGTCTGAGCCGAGGGTATTTATAGCGGTGAACAGCTCGCTGAATACACCCACGACCATCTGGTAGAGCCAGTCCGTGATATATTCCATGAGGTTCATCGCTATGTCCTCTATGCTTATATTGAATATTTTGCGTCACCTCCCTGATTTGATTTTAGCTTGATACACTTGATAATGGGGATTTTATCCCTTGGTTTGTGGAACATTTTTTCTCCTTTCGGGCATAAAAAAGCAGCCAACCTGTGTTGACTGCTCATGCGAATATTATGTAATTCAAGACGTTGTCAATTATGTTTCAAGTACTATGTCATGAATTGCTGACCTAACTTATCACACCATTTACTTCAGAGTAGTTTAAATGCTTTCCCCTCAATCGTGATTTTATGGTATCTCAAAGCATCCAATGCACTGATAATATCTTTAAGTTCTTGGCTGTTTAAAGTAATTGCAGTAATAATTTGGAAAGGCTTGTCTATTTCTACTACGGACTCAATAAAGCTTTTCATGTCTTCTGGTACGATACTTTGCTGTGCAGGCTCATCAAAGATAATAACACCAGGATGGTTACCATTTTTCTCAATTGAAACCTGTAACAGAGCCATCGTGAACGCCCAAATTACACGAATACCATCGCTTGCTGATGAATCGAATTTCATATCAAAGCCGTCAATAGTGGGAAGAAGAGATGAATCAAAGGAAATGTCAATTCCGTCAAAACTCGACAAACTGCTATAATGATACCGCTTAAGATTGTCGATGAACTTCTGTTTTAAGAGAGCAATTTTCTCATTATCTGACTCTGAAATGTCTTTTTTAGGAAGTTTGCTCTTTTGGTCAAGATATGTATTCCATTCTGTAGATAGTCCTCTAAGTTGTTCAGTTAAGGTAGTAATAGTTGTTTTTAAATTTGACAGCCGTTCGATACGGCTAGTAATTTCAATTCTCTTGAGCATAATTGCTTCTGATGCTTCCGTATCTGTAGTTGTAAACAAATCCGAGCGAAGAGTTTGCGCCAATCTTCGCAGTGTTTGTAGACGGGCTTCGAGATCCTCTTTTTCTCTAGTTAGCCTGTCACGGGATTCTTTGTGACTTCCCAAAGAAAATTCCAGCATCTTTTTTTGTTCCTCAAGATGCCGTATGTTATCCTCAATGCTCATAAAACCACTTGCAGCTTTTGTATCAATCAGATTATCTTGAATGTGTTGTTTGCAAACAGGACATACATCTGCTGAAATCAATTCTCCCGCTACTTCAGAGCCAAATCTTTGAAGTCGTGCAGCGTCTTTATTATTGCGTATATCTGAGTTTACAATTTCTAAATCCGCCTTCAACCGTCTGATTGCTTCGTCGTGACTTACCACGCTTCTCCGTATGTCTTTTAGACGACCTTCAAGGGAGAGTATTTGAGTTTGAGTTTCGGACAGTTCATTGTTAAGTGCTTCAAAATTATCACAAACACACGCGGCTTTAACACTCGTAGTCCATCGTACTCATCAGAAAGCGTCTGTATCTTGTCTTCGATAGACAATGAATCAGAAGTAGAAACAACTATTCTCGAATAATCAATGTCTGAAAGCACTCTCGGATGCATTGGAAGATTCGATACTTCACAAGATTCAGAATAAGTCGAACGTTGCATATCAGAAATCAACTGCTCCCATTTCCGTTCGAGCTCCGCTTTTACGGTGTTAAGTCGATCTCGCTCCTTTTCATTTTTCAATGTATCTAGACCTAAAATATATTCCACAATCCGTTTTTTGGACTCTCGAATTCCAAATATAGGCATTCCTGAAAGGATGTCTGACCAACCGTGTTTTTGCTCAATAAACATAGCAGCAAAGACCACCTGAAGATATAGCTTTCGCTCATTGCCATCCGATGTACGAACTAATGGAAGTTCCATATGAAGGAACTCTTCAAAAAAGGTATGAAACCCCTTTTCGCTTGTTGCAGAATTTTGAATGTTAACATAATAATCTTCAGATAATGTCTTTGGATCGCTTACTGAATCATAATCACCAAAATATACAGTAACAAGGCGATTGTCTTTACTCTCAGATTTTATGTTTCTATATATAGTTCTAGTTTCGCTACCGTTACTGATTTCAAGATAAGCTCCCGACTCAGTCACAGTCCAAGGCTTTCCATTATCCTCAATAGATGATTTAAACGTTGAGGTAAGAACTTTATTACCAACACCACCTGCACCACCTAGGATTTGCTCGAAGCCAAGGCAATAATAAATAGCAGCGAGAATAGAACTTTTACCGCAAGTGTTCTCACAACTAGCAATAAAATTTAATCCACACTGAAAGAATTCGTCAATTCCATATACTCCATTAGCTGTATTAATTTCCACTCTTAATCGGTTAATTATCAACATTTTTCGTCCTCCACATATCTACTAGTTCGTTAGCTTTGGCTTCTGTTAACTTTTTTGCGAGCGTATTTAAGTTGCTGATTTCTATCACCATGAGGTCACCTGCAAGCTTTATCTGCTCCGCTAGCCGATGACCACGTTCAGTCAATTTATATTTTGCGTTCCGTTGTTGTTCGACTAACCCATAAGCTATCGCATATGTAAGTGCCCTGTTAACGGATGGGTCAAAACGAACTATAGGTGCAGTTCCTGTTCCCTCTGTAAATTCGAGGAGTTTTCTCATATTATCATTAGAGATTAAAGCGCATGAAATCATATGAAGCTTAATCAACGAGCAAACGTTTCCACGACCGCATATTCTCATAATTAGGCAAAGTTGGGTAACCTTATAGCTGATACGATAATTATAAGGAACTGCGTCTGGTTTTGCGTCGAAAACGATATCGTTATATTCAAGAGGGGATTCTCTCATACTTATTAGCTCCTAAACTCCATTGAACAGTCAGCAAGCCAGCTTGCTACTAAATCCTGCTTTAATTCGCCAATTGATGCGTCTCGTTCGAGTTTGGATTGAAACTCGTCAAGGATATCACTAAATAATTTACTATTCATTTTCTTTTCTGTATTCATAAGTGTTTTAAGTTTCACTTCACGTTTATAACTTTGTTCAAGCCGAAATAATTCTTCATAGAATTCGGGAAAATTTACACGCAAATCATCCATAAGCTCAAGACCGCTTATATAGTAACTAACATAAATCCCTACAACATCATTCAGTGCCTCTTCATTATCATCGACAAGCATTACCGCCTTAATCTTTCTTCGTATGTTATCAGTTTTTTCGGAATCGCATTTCGACCAATCAGGTTCATCGGAATGCTCGATAGCTAAATTTAGTTTCATATCTGTTAGGGTTGTACGTATAATTTTGCTTATCTCTGGCTTAAAGTCTTCAGCTGTTTTAATGACAATTCTAAAATTTTCTGCGATATGTGTAAAACCAGCCGGATTGTCTTTCTTAGCATTTAAGATTTCTTGCCGTTTGGTCTCAGCATGTGCAAGAATTCGCGAGTCCCTATACTCTGGGATATTGAAATGCCATTCAACAACTGGAAGAACCCCAAGTTTACTAAGCCTGATGGCGTTATTCTTCAGTTTTTCAATATCAATTGTGAGTTTGTCCCTTTGATGCTCATAAAGAGCTTGATCGGAATAAGAACGCTCAGGACAGTAACACTGGTGAACAATTCCCTTATTTGTAAACCCTTCTATTCCGGCATCGCCTCCCTGAGCAGCGGGAATTGCGGTGTAATTGTCATTTTGATAGCGAAGACGATAGCACTGGACACATAGTTCTTCCCATGAGTTTCCATCCATGTATCCTTCAATAAAGTTGAGAATGCTACTCACAATAATTCCCCCTTAAATAACCTTAATGATATTGAATTTGTATAGTCCGGTTCATAAGATAAAGCACAGATATCTACACAAAACTCCTTTGTTTCTTCTGAATAGCGTACTGAAACAAATTTAAACAAAGAGTACACTTTTATTACTACTACCTCTCTATGCATCAAATACAGCTTATCACCTTTATTTGGAAGTTTCTGAGAATTCATATCAAAAACCTCCTTTTCTATTAGTTTATAATTATCACAATGAACAGAAACTCACCATTAGACTTCTGCGCAATCATAGCTGTCAAGATTTATTACCATAATCTAACCTATAGTTCCTAATATATTAACCACCCGATTTTCTATATTATATCACATAAATCATTATTGTGCAACCGAAAATAATCATTTTCTTCCATATTTCACATAACAGCACAAATGAAACCTCCGGAATACTTTATAAAAAAGTGCCAACTTTTATAACGATCCAGAACTGAACTATCATAAAAATCAAAGACATAAATCCAAGCGTTTCATCTTCCAAAAGGATTTCAATAATGCATTCTTTTCTGGCGAAATTTCATTATAGAAATAGCAGTTATTCGTGCAAACAGACAAGCAGATTATTAATCCGCCCTGTATCAGCAGGAACAGGGCGGATTAAGTTATACAGCTTATTCAAGTCGATTATCGGAAACACCACATCGTCCGGTGCTGCCAATTTATTTTTCGTTGGCAAGCACCTCTGTCATGAGGCGTGCTCCCAGCTTGAAACCCTCAACAAACATATCCCGCGCTTGTATGCTGCCCAGCTCCACCGCGCTTTTGGCATACTCCTCAAGGAGCGACCTGCTTTCTTCTGGAATGACAGCTTCCAGCTTCAGATAAAGCTCGGACTGCTGCGCGTTTTCCTTTCCGTATTCAGAGCTGCGGGAGTAACTTTTGTCAAACGGCTGTATGTTCCCGAGATATAAATCCGTAATTGTGCTGTTCAAATTACATTTTTCCTTTCGCAATAGTATTTGTCCATCTTGCAGCCAAGATTATACCAGAAACACAACCAGATTTCTATCACCATAACCAACAAAAATACAGGCTACTGCGATGTCAGAAATTACGCCGTACCCATAACAGCCCCTCCACCTATAATCTGCCAGATATACAGCGGAGCAGTCATCGTGAACACCAGACACGCAAACAATATCGCCGGAGCCGTCCACTCAAAATGCCCGGATTTGCGGTAATCGAAATACGCAAGTCCCAGCTTGGCAAAGAAAAACACCGCCAGCACAAGGTCTATTATCGGGAACACCACGTTGTTCACAACCTGCTTTATCTGCGTTTCGGCGGCATTCCATGTGCCTTCGATAGCTCCGGCAACATTCCCGGCTTCGGCGAACGCTGCAACGGAAAATGCGCTCACCATAACGACGGCAAGCAGCGAGATAATCAGGATTTTCATTGCTTTCTTCATTGTAAAACCTCCATTCAGTTAGTCGGCGCAACGTGCCAGTCATCGTAAACATTTCCCTTTATGGTGAGGCTGTCAGTCTTGTTCACGGACAGCATTCCGGCGGGAGTCCAGCAGTCCATAACCCATGTGTAGACCTTGTAACTGCCGTCAGGATACCACACTGGCGTAAAGTGCGTTCGGTTGTTGTAGGTGCTGTACTTGTTCTCCCGGAACTCCATTTTGCTGCGGGAGGTCACTTCAAGCAGTCGCCAGTAGCTCTTGTACTTGAATTCGGGGAAGTAGGTCACGGCATTCTGCACGTCGGTATGTTCGCCGTTTCCGCTGACAGTCGTGCGAACTACCTCGTTAATTCCGTACCCGGATTTTATGGTTGAAGAGGTAGCAGTCGGATTTTTCTCGTCCGGAGTGATCTCCATAGTCGCCGTCATTGACGCGCGATAGGACTTGCTGCGGAATTTCCACTCGCCCTCGTCAACCCATTTTCCACGGTCAACCCAGCGCCGTCCTGTCCATACCCAGCGGGAATGCCACACCCATTTGGACTTCCAGTAGGATTCCCACACGCTCCACGAAAGCGAGGTTTTCTGCGGCTTCATGGGAGCAGTTGTCGGAATACTGAAGCTGTCGTTCCGGTCGTATGCGGTAGGGTCGGGCGGCGGATTTTTGCTGAGATCCACAATATTCGCTGAGATATTCGTTTTGCTTGCGGACGCTCCGCCCGTAACCACAACCCGGATATTCACAGTCTGCTCGGTAGTTGGAGTGTGCCATTTGCACCAAACGAACTGCGAACCGCCCTCCGGAAATACAACATTCCGCACGGTGTACACACGATTTTTGATGTAGAATTTCACAGTTACCGGATTGTCGGGAGTATGCTCTCCGCCGGACACGGTGACGCTGGTGTAAACGTCCGTGTCCACACGGTAATCGTAGTCGCCTGCGGCAATTTCGGTATCCGGAACTTTCTCCATGAACGACACAATTCCGACGCCGAGATTCTTGATTATATCGCTGTCTGTGACCTTTATGTCAGTCGCGCCTGTCCATGCAGAATAGCCGAGGTCGTCCTCCTCCAGGAACAGCGCAAAGGGTAGGTTCTTATGCGACAAAGGCCCGAATTTATTTATGAGGTCGCCGCCTGTGAGCTGGTTGTACAGCGCGGCTTCGGTGGCTGTCATGGCGGTTTTAACGCCATTGTAGGTGATGTACATTATCGGCTCTATCATCAGCTTGTAATCCCCGTTCGTAAGTGTTTCCAGCTTGAATCCGGTATCCCCCGCAATGCTTTTCACCACCTGCTCGTCCGTGAAATAGCTACGTATCTCCTGAATATCCGCCGAAACAGAGCTGCCATCGCTTATTATTGTCGGGAGCGCCTGCGCGGGCTTTTTGTAAACATAACTTGCCGTGCTTACCTTTAGCGTACTGCCGTTGAGATAATCCGCCTTGCACACCTTTCCGAAATGAAACGCGATCCCGCTCTGATCCGTGTTCGTGTAGTCTATTGACGAGGATTTCGCAAGACCGGTCTGCGAGTCAACAATGGTCACGCGAACACCGTCATTGCCGGGATTCCAGAAGTTGTCCTTACTGCCGTCCTGAAGATTTCCGCCGCCGTTGTCGATGTTTGGGTCACCCTCGGCGAAAACAGAAACGCCCTGCAAGCAGAACACCACCAGCAGGAGCGCAGAAATTATTCGTTTTATTATTTTCATGAACCCTCCAAAAGCTTGCGGCGGCTCGTTTAAGCCGCCGTTTGTGTTATCCGAAGTAGCCTATCTTGTTGCCGTTCTCGTACATATCGTCGGCGTACTCGCACACGCCGCCTCCGCCCTCGTCAGCCACCCAGCCGAAGCCGTTGATGTATATCATTCCGTTCTGCTTGTCGCCATGCTGGGGTGTATTGTTCGGTGTGGTTGTATCTGCCGGAGCAGTATGCGCAGGCTCGTATTCCGGCGGCTGGTCAGGATTTGTGAGTGCCGCCTCGTCGGTTATTACCGGAACAGGCGGTTCGAGTTCAGGAAGCTCCGGTTCGGAGAAGCTCTGGTCTATTTCCTGAACATTTCCGGGGAGTTCCAGCGTTTCAGCGGGAGATTCTGCGGTGTATATCTCCTCGGTTTCCTCCATCACTACCGGCTCGGTTTCGGGCTTTGCCGTTGTGGATATCGCCACCGTCACCGCCGGAGTATTCTGCTGTGGGAGACTTGCCGTTTCTGTCGGCTGCTCGTCCTTTGCGAACTGCGCGGAGATTACGCACACCAGCGCCGCGCACAATGCCGCAGAACCGCTTATTATCAGCATTTTCTTAGTTTTTTCTTTCATAATATCACCTGTCCTTTCGGGAGTTTTTGTTGTTAGCCATACAATACCACAAGTCTTTTCAAAAGTCCAGCGGAAATATACGATTTCTGCCAAAGTACTAAAATTTCGGGGTATATTTGGACTTAACCAACAAATCTATTTTCATCGGCGGAAGAATATCTCCGCAGAACGAAATCGGCACCTCCAGCGTAATCTTCGAGGTCGCCGAGAACTGCGAAACCGCGCTGCCGGACGGCGCAAGCGGAGCGTTGTCCACCTCCACCGACAGACCGTAAACAGCGAATTCCACGCCTTCCGAATTCAGTTTGACGTGCTTTGAACCCTGCTTCTGCAAACCGAGAAGATTGTCCAGTCTGCCGTAAATATTTCCCTTTGAAACAGCCGTTTTCCACGAATTCCCGGACAGCCTATACCCGCCGGAATAGCCCTCGCGAATCCCGTCGTATACATTCCCGTAATTCGCCACCGAAGTGGAAATAACGGCGGACTGCACCGCGTCCTTAACCCCCGCTGCAATAGTCATGAGCCGCAGGAACTGCCAAGCAACCACGAAAAACATCAGCGCGGAAATAGCAATAACGACTGTCCACGGCGCAGAAAAGCCTTTCTTTGAGCGGAGTATTTTCACTACTTTCACTTCCAGTACACCTCCGATTTACCGCTTGCCTTTGAGGTGAGCGTCACCGGGAAGCTCCCGAACCCGCCGAAGCCGATGTCCAGCGTAACCGTAAGCGTTACCGTGAACTCCTGATTCAGCGGAATCTTGCCGTTTCTCGACCACTCTATTTTCGGCGAAAGCCCGGTTTTCTCGGATAGCACCCTTGCTCTTGCTGTGGTTTCCGCGCCTATTCTGCCGGAGATTTCAGCTTCGCGGACAAGCTCGTCAGCGGAATTGTCAAGCTGCATTTTTGCCGTCATTACCGGCGCTGCGGCAGTGAATAACGCAAGGATCATAATCACCACCAGCACGATTATGCAGACGTCAATGTAGCCCTCGCCGCGTTTTGAACGTAATAATTTTCGCATATCTCACCGCCTTAAATCATCGTCCCGAGGGAATCTATAAGCTGCATTCCCATTACGAACAGGTACGTCAGCAGGAATAGCATCAGCATTCCGAAACTGAAAACACGGATTTTCGGCGGTATCTTCTGCGCCTGCGACTTTAACCTCTGAAGCTCGATTAACTTGAAATCGTGCGACAGCATTTTGAAATAAACCGCGCTGTCATCTCCGCGAATTACAGAAACAAGTCCGCGCACCACATCAGACAATTGCGCCGAGCCTATCCTAGCCTCGAACCTCGTCAAAGCCGCTTCATAACTGGAACTGCGCATATCCGCACAGGTCACGTCCAGCTCGTAGGCGAAATGTACCCCCGCGTGCTTTTTGAAGTTCTCCATTATTGCGAGAATGTCGCGGGAGGTTTTTAGTTCCTGCTCGACTGTGGCAACAAAACGGGGCAGCTCCTGCTCTATTGCTTCGCGCTTCTCACGCATTTTTGCGTCCGCCTTTCCGGTTTCACGGAAATAAACCGCCACCGCGAGAACTATAACGAACGGAATCACCAGCGGGAAAATGAACGCGCACGGAATCGCCAAAAGCGCAATACAGAGCGATTTTAAGAGGGCAAGCGCCGTAAAGGTTTCCGGCGTCATTTTTATTCCGGCGGACTTCAGAGTGCTTTCCAGACGGGTGCGTTTGTATTTGTCCATAGGAATAAACTGCGCCATTTTGGAGGCAATTCCGAGTGCGACAGCCTCGATAGTTTTAGACAGCTTTTTGTCCTCGCGACCGGCATTCATTACCGCCTTTGAGGTTTTGAGATAGGGGATTTTGAGCGCATTTGCGAGCAAAAGAAAAAGTCCGGTTGCTATTAACAAACCGGACAAAATAAAAAGGAATATCAACATTACACCTCCGCAATAATTATATGCTTGAAATAACAGAAATAATATCGCTGACAGTTATGCCACGTATAGCTTGCCAAAATGAATCAACATTTAATGATTTTGATATTTCTTTTACGCTTGACATAGTATGCGCCTTGTCAATAATATCGGCAACCAACTGCCTAATACCGCTATGATAAATATCAACATTATCTTCCAGGTTAATAGCGATATACTCATTAAAATGTAACTGACCCTCTCTATAGTTAACCAACATAAGCTGTAACGTATCTTTGTATTTCCACTTGTTGCCTGCTCGTTCCCTTACATAGGCTACAGTTTCAATGAACTTATTAAGATTAAAATGATTATATGTTTCGTTTCCGGGAAACGTCATTTTAGTAACACTGTCGCCCGTGTTATATCCATATTCACCATATCCTACCCAAAACATATCAAAAGATTTACCTGACCATTGATGCCAAAATTGATAGCATTCATTAATTATCTCCTGAGTAAGCTTTATTCCGTAACGAGCAAACATTATTCCCACTACGCATTCCTCATCAGATTCATGACGGGATTGCAATTGTTGATTAATTTCTGTTATTGTACAAGCTGGTATCATAAGCAAATCTCCTTACTAGTTTTGCTTAATTATACCATATTCATCGCTTATATTCAATAGGTTTTGTAAGTTTTATAACAATCGCCGTTGCAACGAAAATTCCTACCGCAGAAACCGCAAGAATTATCTGCCCCGGAATGGTGTTCATCAGGCTGTTGTACCATGTCTTATTCAGCATATACAGCAGCGGAATGTTGCCAATTACCAGCAGCGCCATTGTGATGAATTCCTTGCGCGGACCTGTCACCATGTACTCCAGATCGGCGTTCACTACTCGCATATCCGACAGCTTGTTCACTATCGGGGTGAGGGTGGATTTCAGGCTGCGGTCGTTTTGGCAGAGAATAAGGCTGTCGCACCATTCGTGGAAAACCTCGTTGTCGATATGCTGCTTCATGTCAAGAATTGCGGCGGTCAAGTCAGGGTTGGACAGCTTTATTCTGCTGATGAAATTCTCGAAAACCGACTTCACCGGGGCGTTCAAATAGTGCACGTTTTCCTCGATAGACGTGATTATATCCTCGTTTCTGAGGTATGCCGTGGTTATTATGGACAGGGCGGTTTCAAGCTCCGAGGAGATTGCTTTTTTGTAGTTCGTGGCGGTGGTTTTGACGTACCAGAACGGCACGAACATCAGCCCAATCGCCAGCACCGGGGCGAGGAACAGATTTCCTATCGCCGCAGAAATGCAAATTCCCGCAGCTGCCAGTCCGAGAGAGCAGGCGCAGAGAATTCCGAACATTTGCGTGCGGTTTGTGAGCCGTAGAATTTCCTGCGCTTCGGTTATTTCCCGCCGCAAGAGGTTAGGCTTTTTGCGCCTAGTAGCTTCGTTTATCTGGGATTTTATGCTGTTCGGCTTGGCGAGAATTCGTGTGAATATTCCCTCGGTGAATTCCATTGGAGATATTCCGAAAAGCATGAAAAAGCCCGCTGTTAAGCCAACGCAGGCAACTATCAGTATTGCGGTCATTTCGTGTTCCCCTTTCCGAGCAATCGGTCAAGTTCCGCCTGCGGCATTCCGTTTTCAAGCAATCTGCGCTGCAACGAAAGCGAAATATCCGCGCACTTTTCGTGGGTTCCCTTTACGATGAATTTGCCGTTCTCCATGCGGTTTTCTGTGATATTGTAACGGTACAGAGAATGATATTTTCGCGTTCCGTCCGGGCAAATTTCGCACTCCATTATCTCCATTATTCGGCGCTGCTTGTTTTCAAGCTGCTTAGCATAAACCACTATCGGGAACGCTTCGGTCACGAGGTTCAGAATCACGTTATCGTCCACGTTCGGATATTTGCGCTTGCAGAGCGTCACCATTCTGCGCCATGTGGATTCGCAGGAGTTAGAGTGAATTGTCGTTATTACCGTGTGTCCGGTTCGTGCGGCTTCCTGCGCTGAATCTGCCTCGGAGGAACGCATTTCGCCGACAACAATGTAGTCCGGGTGGAAGCGCAGCGCCATGTCCAGCAAATCGTCCTGCGTGACGGATTTGCGCTCGTCCTCGGATTCACGAGTAATCGTGTGAACTACCTTATTGAGTATTTTCCCGTCCTTGTCACGCTCCACCAAGTCAAGCTCACGAGAGCCGTTTTCAATCGTGAAAATGCGCTTGTCATGCGGAATTGTGGTAAGCAGCCAGCCGGTCAGGGTGGTTTTTCCTGATGAAGTTGCGCCTGCGACCGTGGTTGATACGCCGTATCTCACCAGCGCGGACAGAAGCTCCATCATCTCGTCTGTCGCCGTGCCGGATTTAAGGAAATCCTCCTTTTTCAGCTTCTGCGAGTTGACGATACGAATTGACGCAGCAACGCCGACGTCCTCGTCCACCAGCGGAGTTTTCAGTACGGCGATACGAATATTTTTCGATAGGTGACCGAGTATTGCGGGAGAGGTGTTATCCAGCACCATTCCCGAAACGTGCAGCATTCGGCGAACCACGTTTATGGCGTGGTCGGGGGACTCGAATTTCTCGTCCAGCTTTACGTTTGTGCCGTTAGAGTATTGCACCTCAATATCGTCCCAGGAGTTAATATTTATCTCCTCAATTCCCGTCCCAAAGATGTATTTTGTAAGGAACGAGAACTCCGCCATTTCGGTGTAAAGCTGGTCTATGAGCTGCGTCTGTGACATTCCCTCAACGGAAATTCGGTAGTCCAGAAGGTACTTTCCGATGTACCGCTTGACCTGATTTTTCACCTCGTCGTTGCCGGAATTCACGTTGTTTATGCCGTCGATTACCAGCGCGGAATACTTGCTTGAAATATAGGACTGAACCTCGTTCAGCACATCGGAGAATTCGCGCTTCTTTTCGGATTTGAAGAACAGATTCTGCGTTGTGGAATTAGTTGTAAGGCTCATAGCATAAACACCTCATTTGCAATTTTCGACACAGCTTTTCGGAAATCCTTGCTGTTCTTGTCTGTCAGTGCGCCAAACAGATTTCCGGCAAGAAACTGCTGATGAACCTCGTCAGAATGCGCAATTCTGAAGCTCACACCGCCGACCACCTGCTCCACATTTTCGTCCGCTTGAAAGTCCCCGACATTGCTTGCCGCCTTGTACTGCTTGTTCGCGTTGAACTTGTTATCCAGCAGAAGCGGGAGTTGCGAATTGAGATAGGAAATAGACTTTAAGTCGCAGGAAACAAGCCGCAGAACCGCGTCTGATTCAATAAGCGAAACCGCCGACAGCACGTCGTTTGTGATGTTCGAGGTGCAGTCTATGATGATGTAATCCGCCATTCTGCGAAGCTCGGACAGCAGCTCCTGCGCCTGCGTTTCAGTGAACGGCGGGTAGCTGAACGCGTTCTCGCCGTTCTTCATGGCAAGCATGGTGAGGTACTCGTTGCGCTTGTGCAGAATTGCATTCTGCTTGATGAGGTTTCCGGTGACGTGCGCTGCGCCGAGTATTGCTCCCAGTGAGTTTTCGTCCTCCAGATCCGACGGAGGGCAGATGTACGGCAGAGGCGGCGCGGTCATGTCCGCAAGCACGAGGATAACGTTCTTTTTCTGCGATGCGATGTACCTCGCCAGCTTCACGGACATTGTGGTTTTTCCGGACGAGGGGCTGCCCCAGACCGCAAGCACCTGATTATTCTCCTTGTCCGGCGGCAGCTCAAAACAGTTGGATTCCGCTTCGTGAATATCGAATTCAAGGTCAAGCTCCTCGTCATCATCGCTGCGGTTCATAATGGATTTAAACAGGTTCGCCATCGGCGGTCACCTCCGTTTCTTCGGTAGTGAGTGTTTCGGGAGTTTCGATTATAACTGTGTCGATTACGGGGTTCTTTTCTTCATTTTCGGCGGGGATTTCATTGGGCGGTGCGGGTTCGGAAACTGTGGGCACTGTCGGTATTTCGGATTTTTCTTCCTCCGCCTTTTCTGCCTCGGCTAATTCATTGAGCAGCTTCTCCTGCGCAGCTATAAATTTCTGCGCATTTTCAGATGTTCCTCTGTAAACCAGCGAAAGGTGAATTTCGCCGTCTGCTTCAAGCTCAGCGAGAATATTCCCCTGCGCCGGAGTAACCAGCAACGTGACGGTTTCCGGGAGGTCGGGTTCTTCCTCTCCATCTGCGGTGACTACCACCTCGTCCTCGTCGTAGCCCTCCTTGTCTGTGACGGCTATTACCTCGACATACTGAAGCTCGTCTGGCACGACAGTTTCGCCGGATTCACGGTAATCCACCGCTATGACCGACACAATATCTCCCGAAATGATCTTGCCGGAAAGTCCTCCCGCAAAAGATGGAATAGTGACCGAAATAGCTCTCTTTTCGCCAGTGAGATTGTACAGATATGCGTTCTCGCTGGCGGGAGTATTGCTTATTTTCCCCGGCAGAACATACTCCCCGGCAAGAAGCTCCGAGGATACATATTTCCCGACCACATCTTCGGACTTTTTCAGCACATCTGCGGGCAAGTTGTATGCGCCTACCTCCACGATCTCAACGTCCTTTTCGGTAATTTCCTGCCCGATTTTGACGTCCTTTTTCATGCGGACTATCTCGGTGGTGTTCTCCTTTGCCGCATTGAACAGCGGCGTAATCGCGAAGCAGATTATAAGCGACAGAGCAATGCAGACAACGCCGAGGACGGTTCTGTTTTTCAGTAATTTCATGTGTTTTCCTTTCACATCAACAAAATTGTACAAACATATCCGGACATCAGAAAAGGAACAAACGGCAGATATTTCACCGCCGTTTTTCCTCTGATTTTCTGAACTGCCGAATAGATTCCGTAAAAAGTGAGCATTGAAAGCTGCGCGGTAAAAAGCAGAACTATTGCGCCCTCCAAACCAACGCAGACGCTCAATGCTGCGAACAGCTTCACATCTCCGCCGCCAATCCCGCCACAGAACAGCGCGACTGCAAACAGCAAAGCCGCCGGGATAAGCCCCCAAAATCTGACCGGCTGAAAGCAGAGCAGCCCCGTGAGAGCGACCGCAGCGCAAAGCCAGTTTGAAACCTCACGCTTTTTGATGTCTGTTACTGCGGCAGCGGACAGCAGCGTAAATATGACAACCTCTTGCAGTTCCTGCGGAAGCATCAACCGGCGAAGTTGAACATATCCTCCACCTTCTCGGTAAGAGTGGGGAGAATGGTGTCGCCGAACAGCGCATACAGACCGCCCAGCAGGAGCGCGCCGATTACCACCGCGATAAGGATTTTAACGCCACTGTCAACGAAATTCTCGCCGCGGGTGGAGCGCAGGATTTCCTTTGCCCGAAGCGCCTTGAGTGTGATTCTTGTGATTAACTTCTTCATGTGTATTACCTCCATTTTCTGATTACATCGACATTCCCATTTCGGGAGCAGAGCCGTCGTTACTCTGCTCCGCTGCAGCGTTCTGCGCCTGACCAAGCTGCTTTTCAAGGCAGAGCTGATACGCTGCTACCGCCGCATTGTTGAGCTGCTGTCTGAATTCTGCCGTTGTGGGGAAGCACACGTCTGTGTAGCTGCCGCCTTTTTTCTGGTAGTTCGGCATGGACAGGAACAATCCGTTTTTGCCCTCGACCAGCTTCATGCCGCGAACGGCAAAACAGTTACCGATGGTTGCGGAAACATACGCCTTGACATTGCTGTCAGGTGCGCCAAGCCTCGTGATTTTTACATCGATCTCCATGTACTACCTCCATCAGCCGGCGAAGTTGAACATATCCTCAACCTTTTCGGTGAGAGTAGGGAGAATGGTGTCGCCGAACAGCGCATACAGACCGCCCAGCAGAAGCGCGCCGATGACCACGGCGATGAGGATCTTGATGCCGCTGTCCACGAAATTCTCGCCGCGGGTTGAACGCAGGATTTCCTTTGCCTGAAGCGCCTTGAGTGTGATCCTTGTGATTAACTTCTTCATGTGTTTTTTCTCCATAAAATGATGTATTTATGCAAAAATCCGCAGATCGCTCTGCGGAATTACATATTAAGTTGTGGTTCATGGGTCTGCTTTTCAGTAAGCTCTGAAAGCCTTTGCGCAGCCCATTCTGGGATATACTGCTCGTCAATAATTCCGAGAAAATCTGTGCGGTTGAACTGCGCCTGTTCACCGTCCGAAAGGAACCTCCCGAACACCTTTCGACCGCTTGCAGTCGGGGAGCAGCCAAAGCCGTTCTCCGCCAGAAAAAGCTGATTTTCCGGGGTTCTGAATTCCTCCTTGAGAGCGGTGTCCCGCAGTATTAACAGCTTTCCGGTGTAGTCCTGCGGCTCGTCCGACTGGACTATATGCTTGACGGAGAACAGCCCCAGCTCCGAGTACATTTTCTGCACCTGACCTGCAAGCCCGTCCACCAGACAGCTATGGCAGTTCAGCGCGAATTCGCTGTTCCTTTCGCTTTTCGGGATATTGAACGACTTTGCCCATGTCCGGTTGTCCCGGCATATTCTGCCGTCACCGCTGCGCTGTTCTATTGTGTTAGAGATTACCCACATGGTGCGGTCGTAGCCGAATTCCTTGACGGTCTGCTGAATGCACTCCGAAGGAAGATTATACCCGTCGAATTTCTCCGCAACCATTTTGTCCAGAAAATTCCGACAGCGGATATTCTCGCAAAGGCTGTCTTTCCAGAGCTGCACGCGATCCGTGCTTTGGGCTTCGCGGAGCGAATTTCTGTACAAATGTTTCATTCAGTCCTCCTGTTCGCACATGGGAAGAATACCTCTTTCCTTGAGGAACTGATACAAGAACAGCCGTCCCGCCTGCGTCCAGCAGGTGTGCATAACAGATTTGTCCTCGCCTATCTGGTAGGTTTTGCTCTGGGTGTAATTTTTGTCGGCGTACTCCGCATACAGCACCCACGAATTGCGGATAGGGAACTGGATTCTCAGCTCATGCAGCAGTTTGTTGAACGCTACCGCGGACATTCCGTAGTCCTTTGCAATCTGAGTGACCGGAACGGCATTTTTGCTGTTCAGAATTTGGTCGTAATACCGCGCCTTGACCGTGAGGAAAGCGTTTTCTTCTTCGAGCTTCTGACGTTTCTCCTGCTCGTCCGCGAGGGTGTTCAGCAGCTTTGCAAGCTCACGGGGATCGCTCATTGTCTTGTGAAGCATTTCGGCGATGAGATATGCGCCGTTCCTTCGAATCGATGGAAGTACCTCGGCGGTCACCCAATGCTTGAACTCCTTTGCGGAGGGCAGCTTGCTCGAAAGGATAAGACTGTACATACCGCTTTCGTTGATGAGCCAGCCTCCGCGCTGTCCCAAACTCGATAACGAAACGTTATTGAGTTTATCCTCCTCATCAACATGGTCAATCAAAGCTTTGCTGGAGTTGGAATAACCAAGTACCGAGGTAATATCCTTCCCCACAAACCACGGCTCTCCGTCAATATTCAGCGTGCGGATTTCCCCGAACTGCTCATGACGGAACAGCATTATTTCTGAATCACTCATCGACAGCCTCCTGAATTATAAGCCGCCCGTTCTCGGCGCAGACCTCCAGCGTGCTGCCTGCGGGGATTCCGGCGTCGTCAAGGTAAACCTGCGGAACGATGATTTCCTCATCGCCGAGGTGTATTGAAACCCTCACCTCATCGCCGGGGCGCAGATCGAGTATTTCCTGCGCCTGCTCCGAGAGCTTCAGATTGCCGTTACCAGTGATCTTGCAGTTAAATGTTACCATAATTGTCCTCCTCGTCAAAAAATGAAATCTGTCTGTTGCTGTTCAAACGTTCGTTCAGGTCGTAGTTCGCAATTAGCAGCTCACCGAACATACTGCCGCCGTCAAACCGCTGGCGGATATTGTTCAGACGCTCGTATGCGTACATCTCGCAGCCCTCATACAGACTGCGTATCTCCGGGCAGTCGTTATAGGAAACCATGAACTTGCCGGATATCCCGGAAAGCACATTCCGAAGCCGTTCGTGGTCGGCAGTTCCGAAACCGACGTTCTCATAATAGCTCTCCGTGTTGAAGTACGGCGGGTCGCAGTAAAAAAGCTCACCTCGCTGTCCTGCTGCGAAATGAGCTTCTCGAAATCTTTGTTTTCTATTACGACTTTCTGTAACCTGCGGCAAGCCTGCTCGATAAGCGGGAAGTTGCTCCACATGGAATGGGGCTTGCCTCCGAAGCTGTCGCAGGAGCTTGCGTAGGAATAACGGATTAGCTGGTAGAATTCCGCAGCCCGTTTCACATCGCCGATCTGCGCCGGTTCGCTGATTATGTGCTTTATCCGGTCGAAGTCCTCACGGCTGTTCAGTACATATCTTAGCCGTTCAATAAGCTCGGTGCTGTGGTCGCGGACACAGGTGTACAGATTTGAGATGTTGCTGTTGAAATCATTGAACACCTCGAAATCGTTGTTGGGCGGTTTTGCAAACAGAATCCACCCGCCTCCTCCGAAAACCTCGATGTACTTTTCGTAGTACACTGGGAATCTCGGAATAATAATGTCCCGGCTGCTTTTCTTGCCGCCGATCCAGCTCATAAAGCTGTTGATACTCATCACCTCTTTCGGCAATTCTGCTGTGAACGAAAGCGGTTTCAACCGAAAGAGTATTGTGAGTTCGTGCAAACGCCTGCGTTCACAGGCTGATTGCATTATTTACATTGTAGGAGAAATATTAGGGGCTTCTTCCGGGTCATGGAATTCGTAGGTCTGGGTCTTTTCATTGAACGCGAACCCCTCCTCGGCGAGATCCAAGCCCCACAGCTCTGCAGCAAGCTCGAATGCCTCCTTGCTGTGAACCTCAAAGAGGGTCAGCCCAGAAATCTCGCCGCCCTTGAATTCTGCTTCTCCGGTATTTACACCGACGTCCTCATCTGCCCAGCGACTTGAAATTGTGATGTCAGGGAACTTCTCGGACAAGGCTTGCAGCACGGGAACAGGTGCAGACCACGGGGTTGTGAATTCAATAGTGTCGCTGCTGACCGCCTCCTGATTGCCAGCCTCCCACTTGCATCCCCACGCTTTTACCCGCCATTCGTACCATGTCGGTGCGCCGTAGTTTATGATGTTGTCCAGATAGATTCTGCCCTTTTCCAGCGCCTGACGATTGACGTTTGCCACCATAACATTTGGCTTGGAATGTGAGTAGAAAGCATTCACCTTATTTACGGTTTCGCGGAATTCGTCCGGCTGGAGCTTCTTCTCTCCGAAATCGTTCGTAATGGGATTTATTGCGGTGAGGATTGCTGACAGGCAGGGGACTTCCATGCTGCCGGCATCAACGTTCAAGCTCTCCGGCATGGGGATTATTTTGTTGAAGTCAATTACGGCGGAATGCTCGCTGCTTTCTTTCTTATCCGATTTGATGAAGTCCATAAGCTCGGCGACGCGGCTTTCTTCTCCGTTGAAGCGTACTTGGTTTATTATATAGTTTGGAATTTTTATTACCTCCTGTTAAATGATTTGACAAACATCACATCTGGATATCCTGCGATTTATTTTCCAAGCATTCCTGGGAAGCACTGAACACTTCAGCTTCAAGGGCAAGCTGCTTTTCCACCAGCACAGGACGGAGCTTCTCCATATATTCACTATTGAAGCACCTATCCACATAGATTCCGAATGTGTTCAGAACCCTGTAGTCTGCGGTATATATTGAGATGTCACCGTCAATGCCGTACTTGCAGATAGCATCGGAAACAGCTTCAATGCTGTTTTCAATTTTTATCTCGTCGCGACCGGTACACACAATCAGTTCCTTGTATCCGTCGATATTATTCATTTTCCTGACTTCCTTTCTGCTCCTGTCACATGAACATCTTCGGAGCAACATCCTGCTTCTGCTCGGTGATCCTGTGGAACGAATCGACTTCAGGACAAATGCCCCGATGCCTGCCGTTGTCGAAGTCGCAATGCAGGGTACCCATATCGTCCACCAGCTGAACAGTCCCTTTAGTTCCGGCAGGAATAGGGCGGGGATCATCGCTCATGCTGTCAAGCTGAATTCGCGTTCCGGGCGGGTACTGCTCCTGGAGCAGCCGGATTCTCTGTTTGTTCATTTGATTACCTCCATTTGAAAATATTTATGAACCGGCATTTGTCGATGCATACTTGCTCTAGTGTCCTACTTTGATTGAAATCATGAGATTTTCTCCTTTCGTAGTTTTATGCAAATAAAAAAACGCCTGTGGCTTGCGTTCGGGAATACCGAAGCAGCCACAGGCGTTTTGTGCATACTATATAAATATATTATGATTTTTTCTACATGATAAGGGTTCAAACCTACCGAAAATCTTTTTTGTATTTTTCGGAGAAAATAAAAAAAACAGCGAGTACCGTTTCCGGCATTCGCAGGTTGATTGTGAAGTATAAACAAAATTCCATAAGATAATTTTATACAAGGGGGTTCAAGTCCATTTTACTTCAAAAAATATCTACGGAAGTGCATTTCTGATTTTGAACAAGATATATGCCCGCAACTGGCTCTGTCAAGCCGTTTGCGGGCATAATATCTTTTTGGTCACATAAAGTTGGTTGGGATAGCAGGATTTGAACCTGCGCGTGAGGGAGTCAAAGTCCCTTGCCTTACCGCTTGGCGATATCCCAATGTAGAACAAGAGGTTAGAAGAAAAACGCTTACTTCTAACCTCCTGATATCAAATGGGGTGGGGAGTGGGAATCGAACCCACGGTCTTCGGGACCACAATCCGACGCTTTAACCGACTAAGCTATACCCACCATATGGCACGCCATAAAGGATTCGAACCTTTGACCTACCGCTTAGAAGGCGGTTGCTCTATCCAGCTGAGCTAATGGCGCTCATATTAAACTAAAAGAGAGCCGATTTCGCGCCCCGACATAAGCCGTTTGGCAAATCTGCACCCTTTCAAAACAATGGAGCGGGTGATGGGAATCGAACCCACGCGACCAGCTTGGAAGGCTGGGATTCTACCATTGAACTACACCCGCATTTCAACGCTTTATTATTATATCACCTTTTTCACCATTTGTCAAGGACTTTTGCAAAAAAATTCAAAAAAATTTCTCTTTACCGATAAAACCGCGCGCTCCGTTTGACTGCTCCGCGATAGCCCGCCGCTTTTTCCCCGCGAACAGGACGAACTCTGCGTTAAACCGCTTTGTTCCAAATTATACCGTTTGGCTGCTCCGCGATTGCCCTGCGGGGAGCGATTTTGGCGGCGTCGAGCCGCCAAAATCGTTCGGGGAACGCTCCCGAAAATCCTCAGCCTGGTGATTTTCGGGAGCGTTCCCCTCCTAGTTGTACCAACTGCTTGATTTGCGAATAGAGCGGGGTTTCGCCGAGTTTTACCGTTTGACTGCTCGGCGCAGTCAAAGAAAAGTTCGCGATTTGCCGAGTTGGTCGATTT
>UMHM01021163.1_pt1 | contig 38486 bp, 29 predicted proteins | sample 1965501 | NCBI WGS metagenome assembly UMHM01 (sample SAMEA4836095, study PRJEB28245) | human gut metagenome | biome: gut microbiome; material: fecal sample | place: Denmark | collected 2008
AAAGTTATTTCCTCTTTGTCGCATTTGGTCTTGCAATTCAGGCGGGGAGGACGCGATTTCCGCAGCGAAGCCTCCCCGATGCCCCCGCGCGCGGGGCGATGTCGGCGCCTCGGTTGCTGCGCAGGCTGCGGAGGTCGAGGCGTCGGGGCTGACGCGTGGGCAGAGGCAAATCCGGCTGCGGAGGTGGTGGTGCGGTGTATTTCCGTCTTGACGCCGGCGGGGGAGGGCTGCTAGAGCGCGGAGTATGAGATGCTCCACCCTTCTCGTGACGGGAGCGGCGCTGGCCCTGTTCGGCCAGGCCGCCGCTGCTCCGCTGCCCGACTCGTTCTCCGAGCGCGCGCGAGCTGCTGTCCGGCGGCGCGGAGATCAACCGCCCCGATGAGGTCGGGGAGGAGAGCCGGAAGCTCAACGTGATTTACTTCGTCGGCAGCGATGCCGAGCCTCTGGAGGACTACCAGCGCCGCATCAGCGAACTGCTGCTCTACCTCCGGCAGTTTTACGGCCGGGAGATGGCGCGCAACGGCTTCGGCAACCGCTCGATGGCGCTGCCGATGAAGGAGAACGGCGAGGTGGATATCACGCTGATTCGCGGGAGTCGCCCGGCGGCGGAATACATCTGCTCGGGGGAGGTGGCGATGGACTGCCTGAAGGAGGTGGAGGCGTATTTCTGCGAGCACCCCGAGCGCAAGTTCAGCCGCCATACCTTCATCATCATGCCGACGCGCTACGATGAGCAGTTCAACGATGCGAACCCCGGCGGCGTTCCCTTCTTCGGGATGGGCTGCAACTGTTTCGTGCTGGACTACAGGGGCTTTGATCTGCGCTACCTCGGGCAGGATACGCCGGAGGGCCGCCTGCTGACCAAGATGTTCGGCGGGCTGGCGCACGAGCTGGGGCACGCGATGAATCTGCCGCACAACAACGGCCCCGTCAGCGAGCTGAGGGCGCTGGGCACGCCGCTGATGGGCAGCGACAACTACACCTTCGGCTCTGAGCCGACCTACATGACGAAGGCCTCCTGCACGATCATGGACACCTGCGAGATCGTGCCCCGCCTCCACCGCCCCGCGACGCTCTACGCGAAGCCGGAGGGGGCGGCGGCGCTCCCGGAGCCGCGCTTGGTGTACGACGGCTCGGCGCTGCAACTGGAGCTGCGCTTGCCCGAGGCCTGCGCGGAGGTATCGGCGGCGAATGTGTACGTGCAGGACAGTCCCTTTGCGGTGAATCAGGACTACGATTCGGTCGCCTTCGCGGCGCAGCGCAAGAGGGAGGGCCTGCCGGCGGGCGGGGTGGTCTGCTGCACGATTCCGATGGCGGAGCTGGCGAATCTGAAGGAGGATCGGCGCGAGATCAGCGCTCTGCTGCTCTTCCCGAACGGCTATTTTTATCGCTGGTCGGCGCAGTTCAACATGTCGGCCCTCAAGGTCGGGCAGGCAGCGGAGCTCAGCGAGCAGAAGCTGACGGAATGCGAGCGCTGAGCGCTGCCGTGCTCGCCTGTGCCGCGTGCAGCGGCGCAGGCCGGGCGCAGCCTCGCGGGCGGCACGGCTGTTTTCGGGGCTTTGAACTTGACGCGCGGCGCCCCGGCTGCTAGAGTGCACCCTGTGAGACGCTTTTCTCTTACCGTACTGGGGGCCGGGCTGGCCGCGCTCGGCTCGGCGGCTGCCGCTCCGCTGCCCGACTCGTTTTCCGACCGCGCCCGCGAGCTGCTGGCGGATCGCGTGGAGCTCAACCGTCCTGAGGATGTGGGTGAGGTGAAGCACAAACTCAATGTGATTTACTTCATCGGCAGTGATGCGGAGCCGGTGCCGGATTATGAGCGCCGCCTCAGTGAGCTGTTGCTCTATCTCCAGCAATTTTACGGCAAGGAGATGGCGCGCAACGGCTTCGGCATCCGCTCCGTCGCCCTCCCCCTGAAGGAGAACGGCGAGGTGGATATCACGCTGATTCGCGGCAAGCAGAAGGCGGCCGAATATCCCTACTCGGGCGAGGCGGCACTGCGCTGCCTCAAGGAGATTGACGCCTACTTCCGCGAGCATCCCGAGCGCCGCCGCAGCCGGCACAACTTCGTCATCATGCCCACGCAACAGGATGAGAAGTACAATGATGACAACCCGGGCGGCGTTCCCTTCTTCGGCTACGGTCGCCACTGCTTCGCGCTGGATTACAAGGAGTTCGATCTGCGCCACCTCGGCCTCGACACGCGCTACGGCCACCTGCTCACGAAGTGGTTCGGCGGCTTCGCTCACGAGCTCGGCCACGGGCTCAACATGCCGCACAACAACGGGCCCACCAGCGAGCTGAAGCGCCTCGGCACGCCGCTGATGGGCAGCGGCAACTACACCTTCGGCTACAAGCCGACCTACATGACGAAGGCGTCTTGCGCGATTCTCGATGTGTGCGAGGTGTTTCCCGGTGCGAATCAACCGACGGAGTATTATACCCCGCCGGCTCAGCCGCTGACGGGTGTGGAGGTGAAGAGCTCCTTTGAGGGCGCGGCGCTGAAGCTGGAGTTTCACCTGCCGGCGGCCGGCGCCGCGGTCAAGGCGGTCAATGTCTACGTGCAGGATCCCCCGAGTGCCGTGAATCAGGACTACGATGCCGTCGCCTTTACCGCGCAGCGCGCCGCCGCTTCGGCTGAGGGCAGCGGGAAGGATGAGGGTGTCACTTGGACCTGCACGGTGCCGATGGGAGAGCTGTCGGGGCTCGGGAAAAATGAGCGCGATGTGAGCGCGATCTTCCTCTACCCGAACGGGTATCGCTACCGCTGGACGGCGAGCTTCAAGGTGTCGGATCTCCGCAACGGGGAGCCTCTGCCGCTGCAAAACCAGCACTTCAGCGCGAGCTCGTACTGAGTCCGCCGACCGCGCCTCGCGCGGCGCGAGTTTTACCGGGAGCCGGGGGCACGTTCCCCGGCTCTTTGGCGTTTCGTCAATCAGGCGAAGCGGAGGCGAGCTCTGCGGGGCAGGTCCATCGGGATCCGCTAAGGCGGGGCAATCGGGAACCGCCTCGGGCGGAGCGCTGCGGGGAGTTGAGCCCGGAGGCCGGGCTCAGCGAGGAGGGCTCAGCGGGGCGTGCCCGAGGGGGATGGGCTTCAGCAAGGCCGGGCTCAGAGCGGGGAGGCTCAGAAGGGAGCTCCCGGGGCGGGCTGCTGCTGGGTGATGCAGTGGATGGCGCCGCCTTCGATGACGAGGCGCCGCGCGTCGATGCCGAGGACGCGCCGCCCGGGGAAACACTCGCGCAGGATGCCGAGGGCGCGGTCGTCTTCCTTCTCCTGCTCGAAGACGGGGACGATGACGCTGCCGTTGCAGATGAGGAAGTTTGCGTAGCTGGCGGGCAGCTGCTCGAGCCGCCAGTCCTGAGCGATGAGGGGCTTCGGCATGGGCAGGGGGATGATCTCGACGCGGTGCCCGGACGGCGTGCGCAGATCCTGCAGGCGCTCGTTGTTCTCCGCGAGGTTGCGGTAGTGCGGGGAGTGCGGGTCGGGCTCGACGATGGAGACGGCGGCGTCGGGCGCGACGAAGCGCACCATGTCGTCGATGTGGCCGTCGGTGTCATCGCCCTCGATGCCGGCGCCGAGCCAGAAGACGCTCGTGACGCCGAGCAGGCGCAGCAGCTCGGCCTCGATGTCCTGCCGGCTGAGGCCGGGATTGCGGTTCTCGTTGAGCAGGACGGCCTCCGTGGTGATGAGCAGGCCCTCGCCGTTGCCCTCGATGGCGCCGCCCTCCAGAATGATGTCGCTGCTCAGGCGCGGCAGGCGCAGGGAGTCGGCGATGCGCTCGGGGATGCGGTTGTCGGCGTCCCAGGGGGAGAATTTGCCGCCCCAGGCGTTGAAGGTCCAGTCGGCGATTTGCAGGCCGCCGTCGCGGCGCTGGGTGAAGATGGGGCCGTGGTCTCGGCACCAGACGTCGTTGGTGGGGTGGTCGAAGAGGCGGTGCCGGCTGATGCCGCGCGCGCGCAGGCGGCGGTCGATGTCGGGGTGCAGCTCGGCGGCGGCGTTGATGCAGACGTCGGCTTCGTCGGCGATGGCGGCGGCGAGCTCAGTGTAGCGATCCAGCAGCTCATCGAGTCCGCCTTGCCAGAGGTCGCGGCGGTGCGGCCAGGAGAGCCAGACGGCGGTCTGCGGCTCCCACTCGGCGGGCCAGCGGAGGTCGCGGCCCTGAAGGGGGGTGATTGTGCTCATGCGGTGGGGAGAGGGGGGTGGAGGAGGGGGACGTTATCCGGGTGCTGTCTCAGGCGTCGTCGCCGTCGTCATCGGGGGCGCTGCCGCGGCGGGAGCTCTTGCCGCGGCCTTTTTTGCCGCTCGCGCGCTTCGTGCCGCTGCCCCGGCGGCGGCCGGAGCTGCTCTTGCGGGGGCTCGGCTCCTCGTCGAACAGGTCGTCTTCGTCGATGGTTTCGACGCCGGGGAAAAGGAAGGGGGATTCGAGCAGAGCGTCGAGGGGAATGAGCTTGTCGAACTCCTCCTGGCGATCCTCGGCCTGTTTGCCGAAGACGCCGGCCTCGATGAGGTTGTAGACGATGCAGCCGAAGTCGTGGCTGGTGCGCAGGTTCCAGCTGTCGAGAAGGTAGCGCGCCAGCGGTCCGTACTCCTCGAGGGCGTGGGCGCAGGCGCCGAGGTAGAGCTCTTCGGCGGTGAGGTGCGGGGATTGGTCGCTCTTGTTGAGTTGCTCGGCGGCGTAGTCGATGGCGCTGCGCATGAAGTCGTAGGCGTCGGGCGCGTATTCCGGGTGCTTGCGGACGATGGCGTCGACGGCTTCTTCAAAGCTCGGTTGCATGGCGCTATGCTATCACGCTTTGGCGGGGGGCGCAACAGTATTTGACGCGGCTGACAGCCTTGGCTCGGGCCGTGACGAGGGAGAAGTTGCGACGTGCACCGCGCCGCGAGCGCAGGATGCTCCCCAGCATGCGGGGCTCCTCGCTCTTCCCGTGCAGCCCGTGCGGGGCAGGGCAGGCGCAGGGAAGGGTTGGAGGCGCGGGCTTGTATGCGGGCGAAGCCGCGGCGGGAGGTCGTTGCCGCGGGTGCGCGGAAGGGGCGTGGATCCGGGAAACGCGGGGCGGGCGCGCGGCGACTTCAGAGCTCGGGCCGGTGGTTGAGGGCGTCGTGCTGCCCGAGCTGCCAGCTCTGCGCGATGGCGCGGCCGGTGTAGAGCAGGGCGCGCTCGACGGCGTCGCGGAGGGGCGCTCCGGCGGCCAGTCCGGCGGCGACGGCGGCGGAGAGGGTGCAGCCGGTGCCGTGGGTGGTGACGGCTTCGCAGCGCGGGTGCTCCCAGTGGTGCAGGCTGCCGTCGGGCTCCGCGAGGATGTCGCAGCACTGCCGTCCGGGCAGGTGGCCGCCCTTGGCGAGGATGGCGCAGCGGTAGCGCCGGGCGAGGGCGAGGGCGGCGTCGGCGAGCTCATCGGGACTCTGCGGCTCGGGGGTGCCGAGCAGGCGGCTGAGCTCGTCGAGGTTCGGGGTGAGGAGGGTGGCCTGCGGGATGAGCTCTTGCTCGTAGCTGCTGATGGCTTCCCTCAGCATGAGCGGCTCGCCGGCGGTGGCGATCATGACGGGGTCGATGACGAGCGGGGCGCTCTGCTGCCGCAGCTCCGCCGCAACGGCGGCGACGATGGCCGGCGAGTAGAGCATGCCGGTCTTGATGGCGCGCACGGGGTACTCCCGGAGGCAGAGGCGCACCTGCCCGGCGACGAAGTCCGGCTCCAGCGGGCAGAGTCCTTCGACTTTGCCGGGTACCTCGCTGACAACACAGGTGACGGCGGTGAGGGGGTAGCAGCCCAGCGCGAGCCCGGCTTTGAGGTCGGCTTGCAGCCCGGCGCCGGCCGAGCAGTCGGAGCCGGCGATACTGAGCATGACGGGAAGGCTGTGGCGCGGGGCGCCCGGGGCGGGGGTGTTGGGGCCGGAGGACATGGCGGGTGGTCAGGGTGGGGACGTTTGGGCGTGGGGAAGATCCGGCCGCCGGGAGATCGGGCAGCGGAGAGTCCGGTGAGGGTGGTCGGAGGCGGCGGAGCGGGGGAGCAAAAAGGGGAAGCCGGGAGGGGCGGCACTGTCGGTTCGCGAGGGGGATGAGGAAAGGCGGTGAGAGCGAGGCGATGGGGACGAGGCGATGGGGCGGCGCTTGCTGCGGAACTCCCCCGGCCACACGCGCCTGCCGCGGAGAGAGCGGGACAGCGTGTCGTGTGAGGCCTCGCGAGGCTCCTCCCGGGGTTTCGCCCCGGCCGCCCGCGCCCGCCCGAGGCTCCGCGGGGGCGGCGCTTCGGGCGGGAGGCGGTTTTCGGGGGATCAGTCCTCGGCGGCGAGGGCCTGCTCCAGCGCCTTGGCGGCGCGCAGCATGAGGGCTTCGCCGTGGTGCGGCGCCAGCAGCTGGATGCCCGTCGGCAGGGCGCCGGGCTGCGGGCAGGGCAGGGAGATGGCCGGCAGACCCGCGAGGTTGGCGGGCACGGTGTAGACGTCGGCCAGATAGATTTGCAGCGGCGTCTGGCCGCCGTCGTCGAGCTTGGGCGCGGGCGTGGGGGCGGTGGGGCCGAGGATGAGGTCGACGCGCTCGAAGGCCTGCTCGAAGTCGCGAGCGACGAGGCGGCGCACCTTGGCGGCGCGGTTGTAGTAAGCGTCGTAGTAGCCGCTGGAGAGCACGTAGGTGCCGAGGATGACGCGGCGCTTGACCTCGGGGCCGAAGCCGGCGGCGCGCGTCTTGCTGTAGAGATCGTCGAGGCCGGCGGCATCGGGGCTGCGGTAGCCGTAGCGGATGCCGTCGAAGCGCGAGAGGTTCGAGGAGGCCTCAGCGCAGGCGATGATGTAGTAGGTGGCGATGGCGGCCTCGGTGTGCGGCAGGGAGATTTCGACGATCTCGGCGCCGAGCTTGCTCAGGGTGTTGAGGCTCTGCTCGACGGCGGCGCGCACTGCGGGGTCGTTGCCCTCGCTGCGGTACTCGGCGGGGATGCCGATGCGCAGGCCTTCGACGCCGGCGTCAAGGGTGCTGCACAGGTCGGGCGGGTCGCAGCGGTTGCTGGTGGAGTCGTGCGGATCGTGCCCGCAGAGAGCCTCGAGCAGCAGGGCCGCATCGTCGACATTCTGGGTGAGCGGGCCGATCTGGTCGAGCGATGAGGCAAAGGCGACGAGGCCGTAGCGCGAGATGCGCCCGTAGGTGGGCTTGACGCCGACGATGCCGCAGTGCGAGGCGGGCTGGCGGATGGAGCCGCCGGTGTCCGAACCGAGGGCGGCGATGGCGAGGCCTCCGGCGACGGCGGCGGCGGAGCCGCTCGAGGAGCCGCCCGGCACGCGGTCGGTGCTCACGGGGTTGTGCGTGGCGCCGTAGGCGGAGTTTTTGCCGGCGGAGCCCATGGCGAACTCATCCATGTTCGTGCGGCCGAAGGGGATGGCGCCGGCGTCGCGCAGGCGCGTGACGGCGGTGGCGTCGTAGGGCGAGATGAAGTTGCCGAGGATGCGCGAGGCGCAGCGCGCGGGCTCGCCGCAGACGCAGATGTTGTCTTTGATGGCGATGGGGATGCCGCCCAGGGGCTTGCTGAGGTCGGCCTTGGCGGCCTCGGCGAGGGCGCGCTCCTTGTCGTAGGAGATGTAGGCGTTGAGTTCTCCGTTGCGCGCGTCGATGTGCCGGGCAATTTCTTCAACGAGCTCGGTGGGGCTGATGGCTCCCGTGGTGAGCAGCTGGCGCCAGTGGCTGATGGATCCGAGAAGCTGTGACATCGGGTGTAAGGGAAAAAGGGAAAGGGGGGATGAAGGAGGGGATAGGCGGAAGAGGGAAAGGCCGCGGGCTGGTGCGGGGTGTCGAGAAAATCGCGGCGCCGCCTGCGCGCCGTCGGGTGGCGACGCGCGCGAGCGCCGGGCGCATCAGTGGGCGGATTCGACGACCTTGGGCACGCGGAACTGGCCGTCCTCCTGCTCGGGGGCATTCGCCAGCGCGGCCTCGCGGCTCAGACTCTCGCCGGCGGCATCGGTGCGCAGGGCATCGAAGGTCGGCAGCGGGTGAAACATGGGCTCGACGCCGTCGATATCCCACTGCGCCAGCTGATCCACGTAGCGGAGCACCTGGGTGAGATCGTCCGTGAACCGCGCGGTCTCCTCGTCCGTGAGTTCAATTTTGGCGAGGCCGGCAATATAGGCGACATCAATGTTCGCTTCAGGCATAGTGTCAGGGGGTCAGGATTGCATGAGGATGTGGACGCCCAGGCGGTAGAGGCCGTAGAGAACGGCCGCGAGGGCGATGAGCATGAAGAGGTTTTCCGAGAAGGCGCCGCGGGGAACGGGGCCGGCGCTTCTGGCGCCGATGCGGCTGTGCAGGCGGCGGCGCTCCACGACGTCCTCCGAGGGCGCGAGGGTGTTCTCGTCGCGCCTCGACCGGGCGGCCGGTCGCCCGGCGGGGCGGGGTGCGGGGGCCGGGGTATTGAACTGATCAAGCCGACGGGTGAAGTCTTCGCGGAACTGCCGGTAGCTGCCGGACGTGTGTTTGTTGTTCATGTGCTGGTGATGGAGTGGTGAGCAGCTCGCAGCGGCGCTTGCTCGAGAGAGAAGAGGAGGCGGAAAGGAGGAGAGACGAGAAGAGGGGAGAGGCTGAACGGTGAGGAGGTCGGTGAGGTTTGCGGGAGAACGGAGCGGACGGAGCGGACGGTGCGGACGGTGCGGACGGTGCGGATGATGAGGCCTTGCGGGGCTCAGCGCCGCGGCGGGGCGGCGGGCTTGCGCGGGGCCGTGCCGGAGGAGGACCTCAACGGCACGCGGCGGGAAGGCCGATCGCGCACCGGTGAAGGATTACGGGAGACAGAGAGCGATGATGAGCCAAGTGATGAGCAGCAGCACGAAGAGCGGCAGGTGGAAGGCGAGACCCTTCGCGAACATATCGCGCAGCGCCTTCCAGCTCAGAGATCGGTCGTCGTCCTCGCCCGGGCGGTGCCGCAGCACGTCGGTGTGGTGAAAGTGCGAGCGCATCGCATAGGCCTCTTCGAAGTCATTCTCCGCGCGGTCGAGCTTGACGATGGCCTCGCGCAGGCGCTCCTTGAGTCCCTCCGTGCTCCAGCTCTGCGGCTGCATCGACGAGAGAATCTGCAGATGGCGCTTGAAGCAGTTGCTGATCTCTTCCAGATCGCGGCGCTCCTTCTCCAGAGACTCCAGCTCGCGATCAATGCGGCGCACGGCATTGTGCAGCTTCATCCCCAGTTGATTGAGGCCCTCATTGAAATGCACCTTTTGCTCGTTGCTCTGCTCGAGCTCGCGGCGCTGGGCCTCCCACTGCATGCGCTGCGCTTCGTAAAATTCCGCCTGTTGGCGCGCTTGCTCCGCTTGGCGCCGCACGTTCTCTGGAGAATGCATCTCGCCATCGGCCACTTGAGGATTGAGCTCCATCTGCCTGTAGCTCGGGTCGTTCCTCATTGTGTCTGTACGCAGAATGGCCATGATGCTTCGTTGAAGTTAAGTTCTCTTCACCTTTTTGTCAAGCAGATTCAGGGCCGGATGACGAAAAATTCGGTGCGCCTTCGGCTCTCGGAGCGATGCGCTGCCGCCGGCCGCCGCTGCGTGCCCTCAGGCCTTTCCGTGCGGAGGGCTCCGACCCGTGACCGCGCGCTCCCTCCTGCGTCGCGGGCGCGCTTCGGAATTGAGGTTGCCCGGCGCGCGCAATAAGCCGGGAAGGGCGTGGCGAGCAACAGATCCGCCGGTGGTCGCGGGTCTGTGCGGCGTCGGCACGCGGGGATGCGGGGATGTCGACAAGGAGCAACAATGAAACAGGCGGATGTGATCGCTCACATCCGCCTGTCTATGCTCGATGGGGGACTCGAACCCCCACGGATCGCTCCACTAGATCCTTAGTCTAGCGCGTCTACCAATTCCGCCAACCGAGCGCTGGTTGCAACTGGGTGCGCCGCAAGTATACAGGACGCCGTTCGTGAATGCAAGCCTTTTTTGCATTTTTTTCATTTTTTTGTGCTTCGGCCCCCGCTGAGGGCCCCGGGAGGCGACATCTGAGGGCCGTGAGGGGGGCGGGTCTGTTCGCTTGGGAGCGAGCCGTGCTTGCCTCGGTGTCAGCCTTTGAGGTTGACATTCACGCCCGACGAGGCTACCATGCAGACGTTTCTCCCTCTGTCTCTCATGAAGTACGCATACCCCTCTTTGCTGGCTCTCTGCGCTGCGGCGCTTCTGACTTCCTGCGGTGATGATCACGACGAGTCCTCTGAGACGCCGGGAGGGCAGCAGGAGTCCTCCTCCGGGCAGAGCGCGGCGGCGGAAGCGACGCCCTCCGCGGCTGCGGCATCCTCCGCGGCTGCGACGCCCTCCGCCGAAGCGAGCGGCGGGGCTGCGAGCCAGGCGGATGACAAGTCTGGTGACAAGGCTGATGTCTCAAATGCCGCTGCCGCCGGAGAATCCGGCACGTCCGCGGACGGAAATGCCGATGCGGCCAAGACCCCCGAAGAGGTCGATCCCGATGCCCTGCTGGCGCAGGCGGATGAGCTGCTGCGCAGCAACCGGGCCGAGCAGCAGGCTCAGGCTCTGCCGCTGCTGCGCCGCGCGGCTGAGGCCGGGCAGACGGAGGCAGCCTTCCGCCTGGGTTTCTGCTACGCCAACGGCATCGGCACGCAGCCTCAGGCGGATGAAGCCCGGAAGTGGCTCAGCATGGCGGCTGAGAAAAACCACCCGTCGGCCTTGGCTCACCTCGGGCTCCTCTGCGACAAGCTCAGCAAGGACGAGACCGTCGCTGCGGAGGCTCTGGGCTATTATCGTCGGGCAGCCGAGCTGGGGCAGGTGGAGGCGCAGGTGATTCTCGCCTACAAGTTGGCGGCGCAGCCCGAGTCTCAGGCCGAGGCGCTGGAGTGGCTCCGCAAGGCGGCCGCGCAGAAAAATGACCGCGCGCTCTGCGCTCTCGGCGTCTTTACGCTGGAGGGGCGCGGAGGACTGAAGGCCGACCCGGTCGAGGCCTACCGCCTCTTTGAACAGGCCGCCGAGCTGGGCAGCGCGGACGGGCTCTGCAATCAGGCCTACTGTTTGGAGCGCGGACTCGGCGTGAAGGCTGACCCCGAGAAGGCGGTGGAGCTCTACACCAAGCTTCTGGAGAAGGCGCCTCTGCCGCAGGCTCTGTACAATCTGGCGCTCTGCCGAATGGACGGCCGCGGCACGGAGAAGGATTCCCACGCCGGGGTGCAGCTGCTGGTGCAAGCCTACAACGCGGGGCACGTCGAGGCCGCCTGCGAGCTGGCCCGCTGCTGCGCGGCGGGAATCGGCCTTCAGAAAAATGAGGAGCAAGCAGTTCAGATCTTGCATGAGGCCGCCCGTCGCGGATCGGCCGAGGCCCAGTACACCTTGGCCTGCTGCTACCGCGAGGGGAAGGGCGTGAAGAAGGACGAGACGATCGCAGAGACCTACCTCAAGGCCGCTGCGGCCAACGGCCACCCGAAGGCGGTTGAGGGGCTCAAGGCTCAGTAAACGCCGCTTTCCCGCAAGCGTTGATACTCTCTCGGAACGCATCATCTCTCGCGGGGAGGACGTCGCCTCCCGACGGCGCGGGGCCGCGTCCGCCTGCGCGGATGCCTCACGAGTGCGGGCAGGCTGAGATCCGGGACCTTGGCGCTCAAGAGACTGGCCTGCCAGCTCCTCCCGAGGGATTGCTGCCGCGAGAGTTCCCCGCGGCTTTGCAAGAGCGTTCTGCGTCCTTCTCCATGAGGAGGAGTGACCTCTGCTCGCCGCGCATTCGAGCACCGCTGCGCGCATTTGCTCTCATATGGGGGGCGGAAGCAGAGGGGATTCCCGGCACATTGTAAACGCTCTGGGTTCCCACCGGGCATCCGCTCGTGACCTGAGCGTGAGGAGAAGCGTCTCGCCGCTATCGCCTCGGCGGGAGCGCGGCAGCCGGCTATGCGAATGCGAGTCTGCAGATGCGGGGCGCGCCGATACCCGTCCTTGATACCCGCTCCTCGAGACTTCCGAAGGGCGCGGAATTCCTAAAGCAAGAGAGCCGAGGGATAACCCTCGGCTCTCTCTCAGTCGGGCAAGCGGGATTCGAACCCACGACCCCTTGCACCCCATGCAAGTGCGCTACCAGACTGCGCTACTGCCCGTTTCTGTCACCTAAGGCCTCTCAGCCTGTCGGCAGGGGCATTATACAGGGCGTTTTTGTAGTTGTCAACACCTTTTTTCCGTGCTAGACTACTTTTGTCATGAAAAAGGTCAAAACAGCCGTTGTCGGCGCCAGTGGATACACTGGGCAAGAGTTACTTCGCATTCTGCTGCGCCACTCCGGCGTCGAGCTGGTGTGCGCGACGTCCCGCCAGTACGCCGGGCAGGAGCTTTGCGATGTCTTCCCGCGCTTCCGCCATGTTCCTGGGGCGGATCTCAAGTTTACGGATTCGGATGTCGACGCCATTGCCGCCACGGGAGCTGAGGCGGCCTTTCTCGCCCTGCCTCACGGCGTGGCGGCGGCCTATGCCCGCGGTCTGGTGGAGGCCGGGCTGCGCGTGATCGATCTCTCGGCGGACTTCCGCCTGAACGACCCCGCCGTGTATGAGGAGTTTTACAAGAAGCCGCACCCGGACGTGGCGCTGATGCAGGAGGCCGTCTATGGCATGCCGGAGCGCCACCGTGCCGAGATCGCCGGCGCGCGCATCGTCGGCTCTCCCGGCTGCTACCCGACGAGCATTATCCTGCCGCTGGCTCCCCTGCTGCGCGAGCACCTCGTGCTGCCCGACGATATCGTGGTCAACAGCGGCAGCGGTGTCTCCGGCGCCGGGCGCCGCGCCGAAGTCGCCTACAACTTCTGCGAGTGCAACGAGAACATGCACGCCTATGCGCTGCCCCGCCACCGCCACCTCTCCGAGATTGAGCAGGAGCTCTCGCTGGAGGCCGGCAGCAAGGTGGTGCTGACCTTCACGCCGCACCTCATGCCCGTCAACACGGGGATTCTGACGACGACCGTGGCGAAGCTGGCCCCGGGTGTGACGGCCGAGGCCGTCGGCGCCTGTCTGCAAAAGGCCTATGAGGGCGCTCCCTTCGTGCGCCTGCTCGGCGAGAACAAGCCGGCGGAGACGAAGTACGTGACGCGCACGAACTTCGTGGACATCGGCTGGGCCGTCGATACGCGCACGCATCGCCTCGTGCTGATGAGCGCCGAGGACAACGTTGTCAAGGGTGCCGGCGGCCAGGCCGTGCACGCCTTCAACGTGATGTTCGGCTTCGATGAGACGGAGGGTCTCTGGCTCATCTGATCGCAGCCTCTCATGCTCGCGGCCGGCGGAACGCTCCGCCGGCCGCCTGCCCTTGCCGTCCGGATGGGCGGTTTCTCTGATGATGCCCCACTCCCCCACCCCCTGAGAGAAAATGGTTCTGCCGGTTCTGCTCGTTGTCGATGATGAGAAGGCAACCCGCGACGTGCTCAGTGAGGCGCTGGGGGATGACTACGAGGTCTACGCCGCCGCCAACGGCAAGGCCGCCCGCGCCGTGCTCGACAGCGAGCCGGTCGACCTGATGTTGACGGATCTGCGGCTCGGCGGCGAGAGCGGCATGGACCTCATCGACTACGCCCAGTCGCTGCCGACGCCGCCGACCTGCATCATGATGACGGCCTACGGCAGCGAGGACACGGCTGCCGAAGCGCGCCGCCACGGCGCCTACTACTTTGTCACCAAGCCGCTCAACCTCGATGAGGTGGAGCTGCTGCTCAAGCGCGCGGCGCACACGCGCCACCTCGAGGTGCAGAACCGCGAGCTCGAGACGCAACTGCACCCGGCGCAGGGGCTGGATGCCATGCTCGGCGACAGCCCGCAGATGCAGGTCATCTTCAACAGCATCCGCCGCGTGGCCCCGACCACGGCCACCGTGCTCATCGAAGGTGAAAGCGGCACGGGCAAGGAGCTCGTCGCGCGCGCCATCCACCGCCTCTCGGGGCGCGCGCAGCAGAAGTTCGTCGCCGTAAACTGCGCGGCCCTCTCCCCCCAGCTGATGGAGAGCGAGCTCTTCGGGCATGAAAAAGGCTCCTTCACCGGGGCGTCGCAGCGTCGCATCGGGCGCTTTGAGGAGGCGAGCGGCGGCACGATCTTTCTCGACGAAATCGGCGAGATTGACATCCCGACCCAGGTAAAGCTGCTGCGTGTGCTCAGCGAGCGCAGCATTGAGCGCGTGGGTAGCAACAAGCCGATCGCCGTCGACGTGCGCGTCATCGCCGCGACGAACCGCGACCTCGAGCAGATGGTGCGCGAGGGAACCTTCCGCCTGGATCTCTATCAGCGACTCAACGTCATCGCCCTGCACCTGCCGCCCCTGCGCGAGCGCTCCGGCGACATCGTCCTGATGGCCAACGCCTTCGTCCGCGAGCTCAGCGCCGAAAACAAGCGCGGCGAGATGAGCCTGAGCCGCCCGGCCCTCGATCTGCTGCGTCGGTACAGCTGGCCGGGCAACGTGCGCCAGCTGCGCACGGCCATCGAGCACGGCGTCGTCATGGCCACCGGCAAGGTTATCGAGCCGGAGGACCTGCCCGAATATCTCAGCGCCGCGCCCGCGCCCACAGCATCCGCAGCCCCCGTATCTACAGCCTCGGCGCCGCACGGAACCGTGCTGCCGGGGGCTCTTCCCGCGCCGGCCGTGCAGCCGGTACCGTCTGCATTGACTGCAAATGAGCAGTCTGATGCTCCCGGTGCGGAGGAAAGCGGAGAGGCGTCACACTTTAGACTTGAATTCCTCCCCTGTTTGAATTTACAATGGGTGGAGCGCGAGGCCATCCGCCTCGCGCTGGAGCGCACACACGGCAATCGCACGGAGGCCGCGCGCCTGCTGGGCATCAACAGGCGTACGCTGCAGCGCAAAATGGCCGAGGCGCCCGACACATTCAGCTCGTATTTGTAAAACTCCATGTCCTCATCGCCGCACTCCTCTCAAGCAGCCGACCGCAAGGAAAGCCGGGCGCTCATCGGCATCCGCGTGATTCTCATCGTTGCTACGCTGCTCCTCTGCGGCATTCAGCTCTTTGTCACCTTTCGCGGACTGGGGCATGCCTCAGTGATGGATCAGGCGCAAATTGCCCGCAATCTGGCACAGGGCAACGGCATGACGACCTCCTGCCTGTTTCCCCTTGATCTGGTCAAGGCCGATGCCCAAGCCGAGAGGGAAATTCGCTTCAGCGACAACCCCGAGGCAACTCCGCAGGTGGACATCCAACACTTCCCGAGCCTGCATCACGCCCCGCTCAATATCTGCGCCATGGCCGTGGCTCTTCGCCTCACCGGCTACCACGACTACTACGCCCGGCGGCAGGAGCTGGCGGAGGCCGGACGCCTCGGCCACCTCATCTACCCCGGAGATCGCGTCATTGCCGCCACGAGCACCATCTTCTTCATCGTGGCCATGGTGCTCGGCTACACGCTCATCATGCGCCTGTTTGATGAAGTCGTGGCTGCCTCGGCCGCGGCGCTGATGCTCTGCAACGAGGCCATTCTCGGCTACGCCACCAGCGGCCTGCCCCAGCCGCTGATGGCCTGTTTCCTGCTGCTTGCCCTGCACTTCCTGCTCAGCGCCATCCGTCACCGGGAGGACGAGATCCCCGCTCCCGGCAGTCGACGCCGTCGCCTGATCGGGAACGACGCGCGCATGGCGATGGCCTTCATCTGCCTCGGTCTCATGGCCCTGACCGGCTGGAGTGCTGCGTGGTGCGCCGTCGGTCTCGTCCTCTTCTGCCTCGTCTACTTCCGCCGCGGTATTGCCTACGCCGTCGGCGGGCTCGCCATCGTCGGATTGATGTGTGCGGTCATCGCCTACGGGCAGTGTCAGCTCTACGGCGGCATGCTCCAGTATTACTTCTTCTGCGCCGCCGACTGCCTCGGTGCCGACGGCGTGGCCGCAGCCCTGCGCTCGGGTCTGGACTCCGCCTCCCCCATCAACGGCACCGATTTCATTGTGCGCTGGTTCGGCTACGCCTTTGGCCAGTTCGGCTCCGTCGTGTCCGTCATGGGCGGCATCTTCGTCTGCGCGCTCTTCTTCCTCGCCCTCTTCCACCGCTACAAGCGCGCCGAGATGGAGGGCTTCAAGTGGGCCATCGTGCTCATGTGGTTCTTCTGCTCCCTCGGCATGGCTCTGACTGGCGGCGCAACCACCTTCACGGCGACGCAGCTCTCCGTGCTCTTCCTGCCGATCTTCCTCGCCTACGGCCTCTCGCTCATCTACAACTTCGTCATCCGATCCGGCATCACTGACGACATCAATCGCGCACGCAGCTTCGCCTTCTTCCTGCTCTTCATCATCTGCTCGGTTCCCTTCCTCTTTGAGCTCTACCACAGCGCATCCCGAGCGCTGCGCCTCGGCGAGATCGGCTTGGCCCAGTATCCCCCCTACTGTCCGCCCGCTCTCTATGGGCGGATGAATGCGAACACCCCCGGCTTTGTGGAGCTGACGGCGCCCGATGACGTCATCGTGACGGATCAGCCTTGGGGTGCGGCCTGGTACGGGCACCGCAAGTCCATCTGGCTGCCCCAGTCCGTCGAGGCCTATGACAACCTCTCGCGCATCGTCTCCAATGCCGGGCTGCGCGTGGGCGGCATCCTCATCACACCCTGTTCGACAGTGACGCCGCGCAACGGCATGCAGGGCATCCTGCGCGAGAGCGGCGAGTTTGCCCCGCTGGCGATGGAGGGCTCCGTGCTGCTGGCGGATCCGAACCACCGCATCCGTCTCACCGATCTGTTCATCAACAACAAGGGGCGGGATGAAAAGGGCGATGCCGTCGGCAACCTCGTTTCCTCGCGCGGCACCTTCTCGGGGCTCCATCTGCTGCTCGGCGCCAACTACATTCTCTACACGCGGCCTCAGTAATTGATTCGCGGTTTCGGTAAAACTCTCTCTTCATTCCTCACGCTTACCTCACGTCGCTACTCTCTCCATTCATCTTCACCATGAGCCCTCGAGCCCCCAAGAATCCGCCGATGAACTTCGAGCAGGCCATCGCCCGGCTTGAAGAGATTGTCGCCAGCCTCGACGCCCCCCAGACCGGGCTGGAAGAAACCATCACTCTCGTGGCCGAGGGGCAGCAGCTGATTCGCAACTGCCGCAAACTGCTCGCCGACGCTGAGCTGAAAATCAAGCTCATCGATGAACAGCCCGCCGCGTCCGCGGATCCCCCTGCACAGGCCGAGATCCTGCCGGGTGAAGAGCCCGCAGCCACCCGCAAGCCCCTTGACTCTGCTCCGTCCCGCCGCCGCCTCGAGGAGCACAACAGTGATGATGACGATCATGGATTCCGCCTCTTCTGATCTGCCCCCGCTGCTCGCGACGATTCACTCGCCGGCGGATCTCAAGGCTCTCCCCGAGGCGCAACTGCCGAAGCTGGCCGACGAAATCCGCGACTTCCTCATCCGCGTCCTCTCCGAAACCGGCGGTCACCTCGGGCCGAATCTCGGCGTCGTCGAGCTCACGATCGCCCTGCACCGCGTCTTCTCCACCCCGCGTGACAAAATCCTCTTCGACGTCTCCCATCAGGGATACGTGCACAAGCTGCTGACGGGGCGCGCCGATCGCTTCCGCACCCTGCGCCAGTACGGCGGCCTCTCCGGCTTCTGCAAGCGCGAGGAGTCTGAGCATGACGCCTACGGAGCCGGGCACGCCGGCACAGCCCTCTCCGCCGGGTTGGGCATCGCCGCGGCTCGCGATTTGGCCGGGGACGACTACGACGTCATCTCCGTGGTCGGCGACGGCTCCTTCGGCTGTGGCACGACGCTCGAAGGCCTCAACAACATCTCGACGACGACGCGCAAGTTCATCCTGATCCTTAACGACAACGAGTGGAGTATCGACAAAAACGTCGGTGCCCTCTCGCGCTACTTCAGCAAACTTCAGGAGACGGAAACCTACGAATGGCTGCGCAGCCGCGCCCGACAGGTCATCGAGACCATCGGCGGCAGCCGCGCCCGCGAGCAGGCGTCGCGCCTCGTGCACGCCGTGCAGGGACTGATTTCTCCGCTGAGCTTCTTTCAAGAGCTCGGGCTCACCTACTACGGGCCGATCGACGGGCACGACATCCGGCGTCTGGAGGCGGCGCTGCGCACCGTGCGCGCCCGCCGCGGCCCGGCCATCCTCCACGTGATTACCGAGAAGGGGCACGGCTACCTGCCGGCCACCTCCAATCCCCCCAAGTTTCACGGCGTGGGCAAATACAACATCGCCAATGGCGCGACGGCGCCTGGCGGGCTGACCTATTCCCAAGCCTTCGCCGAGTCGCTCGTGCGACTGGCCGAGGATGACCCGCGCATCACGGCCATCACGGCGGCCATGCCCAGCGGCACGGGGCTGAGCGCCTTCCGCAATCGCTTCCCGCGCCGCTTCTACGACGTCGGCATCGCCGAGGAGCATGCCCTGCTCTTTGCCTGCGGGCAGGCCACGCAGGGGCTGCGTCCCTTTGCCGCCATCTACTCCACCTTCATGCAGCGCGCCGTCGATATGATTCAGCATGACGCCGCCCTCCAGCACCTGCCGGTGCGCCTCTGCATGGATCGCGCCGGACTTTCTCCCGACGACGGCCCGACGCACCACGGCCTCTTCGACATCGCCATGCTGCGCTGCATCCCCGGCCTCATCATGATGCAGCCGAAGGACGAAGCCGAGCTGGCGCGCATGCTGCGCACGATGCAGGACATCGACGACGGACCCTCCGCCATCCGCTACCCGCGCGGCAAGGGCGAGGGCGTGCCCGTGCCCGAGCACCCGGAGCCGCTGGAGACGGGCAAGGCTGAGATGCTGCACCGCGGTGCGGACAGCGGCGTCTGCCTCGTCGCGCTCGGCAACATGAACAGCGTGGCCGCGCAGCTCCTTCCCCTGCTGGAGGAGCAGGGCATCGCCGCGACGCACGTCAACGCCCGCTTCATCCGCCCGCTCGACGAAGCCCTCCTGCTGGAGGAAGCCGGGCGTCAGCGCCTGATCGTGACGCTCGAGGATCACGTCATCACCGGCGGCTTCGGCTCGGCCGTGCTGGAGCTGCTCAGCGAGCGCGGCTGCGCAACACCCCTGCTGCGCATCGGCTGGCCCGATCGCTTCATCGAGCACGGGAGCCTCGAGCGACTGAGAGAGAAATACGGCCTGACGGCAGCCGCGGCGGCAGAGCGCATCGCCGAGCGCCTACGCAGCCTCGACTGAGTCAGGATCGCCACTCCCATGGAGACCGACTGCGGCAGCATCCTGCGGCTCAGCCCGCTGGGGGAACACGGCCTCATCGTCACCTGGAGCACAGCCGGGCACGGCCTGTTGCGCACAGCGGCACGCGATGCGCGCAAGCCCGGCAGCGAGATGGCCGGGCGCATCGACCTCTTTCACGAATGCGAGCTGCTCTTTGCCCCGGCGACGCGCGGCGACCTCCATGCGCTCAGGCAAGTCTCGCTGCTCAATCCGCGGCTCGAACTGCGCCGCAGCCTGTCCAAGCTGCGGCTGGCCTCCTACATGGCGCGCCTGATGGACGCCACGCTCGAGGGCGAAGACCGCGACCCGGAGTGGCACCGCCTCATCAGCGGAGCTCTGGATTACCTCTGCCGCGTCGACGCCAGCGCCGCCATCCTGCGGCACTTTGAAAAGCGCCTCGCCGGCCTGCACGGCCTCTGCGGCCCCACGCTCACCCCCTACCAAGCCCTGCTGCGCCACTTCCGCCACCTGCCGGCGGGAAGGGACGAACTGCTGCGCGACCTGAATGCGACCTGACAGATAGAGAGAAAGACTGTTCAAACCCTACAAAATTGAGTATCATGAGCGCCATGGAAGAATTCATCAACAGCGTGAGTACGATCTGGCACCATCCGATCACCGTCACTGTCGTGACGCTGCTCGTCTACCTCATCATCGGCATCGTCCTCACCCTCGTCATCAGCAAGCTCCTCAAGACCATCACGGCGAGAAAGCGCATGCCGGCGCGCGTCAGCGTCATCCTGAACAAAGCCCTCACCTTCGTCCTCTGGGTCATCGTCATCACGCAGGCGCTGCACAGCGTAGGCGTCAACATCATCAGCCTGCTGGGTGCGGCCGGTGTCGCCGGCGTGGCCATCGGCTTTGCGTCGCAGACCGCCCTGAGCAACATGATCAGCGGCGTCTTCCTGCTCTCCGAACGCACCGTCCGCGTCGGCGACTACATTCGCGTCAACGGGCAGGAGGGCACCGTGCTTGAAATCAATTTCCTCTCCATCACCCTTCGCCAGGCGGATAACGCGTTGATCCGCATCCCCTGCGAGCTGCTGATCAAAGAGCCCCTCGTCAACGTGACCAGCCGCCCGCTGCGGCGCTGTGACCTCGACATCGGCGTCGACTACGCCAGCGACCTCGATCATGTCCGCAAGGTCATCCTCGACGTGTTCCGAGAGCAACCCCTCATCGCCGACACCCCCGCGCCCGCCATCCTCTTCAGCGGCTTCGGCGACAGCTCCCTGAATCTGCACATCGGGGCCTGGTGCAAGACGGAAAACTATCACCAGGCTCGCTTCGATCTCGCGCAGGCCCTTCTGGTCGCCTTCCGCCGCGAGGGTATCAATATTCCCTTCCCCGTGCGCACCATCCTCACGCCCGACGGCAGCGAGAGCAGCGCCCCCGCGAACTCCGGTGATCCGAGTCCCGCTGCGTCCCCTACCGAGGCCGTGGCTGCCGCCGAGCCGGCTGCTGCCGAGTCGGAGCCCCGGCGCGAAGGGACTCTCGCGGTCTGACTCCCGCGGTTTTGAGGACCCAATCTTCACCCTCGGCCCGTGTGACGTTGTTAGCGGCTTGAAGCTGTCCGGGGCAGGGTAGTCCGCAGGGGCTGAAGGGGTGCTCATGCGGGCAGAGCCGTGCGCTCTACCGAGCCTCACTCGGCCCTCTCTCCTCAACGCGGTGCTCGTCTGTGGTTCCGTCGTGTTGCCGGCTCAGGGGCTGCAAGCGGGCGACTTTGCTCCGGCGGGCCGCCACCCGAGGAGCGGAATCCACTGCGGGGCAGAATCAGGCAGAGGAGCCGAATCCGGCGAGAGGATGCCCAGCCCGCGGCATGAGTGCCCTCCACCCATCTACGCCCGCCTCGCACCGCTTTTGAGCACCTTGCGACCCGCGCAGCACCTGATGACAATGCAAAGGCAGGCTCCCCTCTCGGGGAGCCTGCCTTTGGTTTTCAGAAGCTCGGCGGCTCGGTGTCACGAACCGCGCGCTCGGGTCACTCAGGCCTCAGCGGGCTGAGCCTGCTCGGCGGCGGGCTGCTCCTTGGGCTCTTCGATGGTGACCTTGGCGTTGCGGCTGAGCAGGTCGAGCACCTTCGACGTGATGATCGAAAGGCGGATGCCCGTCATGCGGTTCTCGCGCTGCAGCTTGCGAATGAAGGTCTTGAGGTTTTTCTCGCGGGCCTGCTGGGCCATGTTGGCGATGGCGTCAAGCATCTCGGCGTCGGAGGCCACCACGTGCTCGCGGCGGGCGATCTCCTGCAGGGCGAAGTAGACGCGCAGGTTGCGCTTCGTCTCCTCCTTGCTGCTCTCGCGAAGGGCATCCATATCCTTGGCGGCATTGTAGTCGCCGGACTGAATCGCGGCATAGAGTTTGCGCTGCACCGTGTTCTCGTTCTCGCGCTCGATGAGCTCGGTCGGCAGCTCAAAGCTGAGCTGATCCGCGAGCTTCTCGGAAATCTGATCGGCCTTCGCCTCATTGTTGCTGCGCTCCTTGGAGGCCTTGAGATTCTCGCGAACCAGCTCGCGGATCTCCTCCATCGTCTTGCCGGGCAGGGCGCCGGCGAAGAGCTCGGGCGTCACCTCGGGCACGCGCTTCTCGCGCACCTCCTTGACCGTGCAGGAGAAGAGCAGGGATTTGCCGGCCAGCTCGGACATCGGGAAATCCTCGTCGAGCGTCACCGTCACATCCTTGCTCTCGCCGGCAGAGAGACCCGTCAGGCCCTCAGCCAGACCCGGCAGGAAGCGATCGCCGTCCAGAGACAGCCAGTGGCCTTCGCGGCCCTCCATGAAGCCGATCGGCTTGCCGCAGTACTCCGCCGTCGGCTTGCCCTCGATGCTCGTCTTGAAATCGATCACGGCGATATCGCCCTTCTGGCCGGCGCGGTCAACCACCTCATGCGTCGCCGAAGCCTCGGCAAACTTCTGAAGCTGCTCGTCAACCTCAGCCTCCGAGACCTCATCCGAGGGAACCGTCACCTCAACACCCATGTACTCGGGCAGCTCGAAGTCGGGCACAATCGTCAGCTCAGCGCTCAGCGTGCGGGAGCCGTCCTGCTCCTCCGTCGTCTTGGGGGCGCCGAAGTCCAGAACCTTGAGCTCCGGGTTGTCGCTGAGAGCCTTGTCCTGAATCTCAGCGGCGATGCGCGAATCAAGCTCTTCGTTGATCATCTCGGCATAGCGCTTGGCCACAATGCTCTTGGGAGCCTTGCCGGGGCGGAAGCCGGGAATGCGGGCACTCTTCATGTAGGTGCTGATGATGTCATTCTTGATGGCAGACACCTCATCAGCGGAAACGGTGGCATTGAGCGTTGCCTGGCAATCGCTTGTCTTATTGATGGTGATATCCATGATATGTGGGATTGGGAAGTGGTGAAAAACGCCGCGGCATTCTACATCAGGTCCCCCTGAAATGCAAGCGTGGAGTGACACATGACAGTTTTTTAGCCCCGCCGCCGCAGCTCAGTGCAGCAGCGCATAGGCCTCGGGCGCGCAGCGCGCGCAGGCCTCCACCCAGTGCCCGGGCGAGGTCTCCACCAGCGGGGGACGCTCCGTGAGCTCCGTCTCCGGCACGCCGACGCGCTGGCAGAAGCGGCAGCCGTGCACCCAGTCGCCCGGCGCGTACACGCTGCCGGGAATCGAGGGCAGCAGCGTCTTGGGCGGCAGATCGAGTCGCGGCGTGGCGGCCAGCAGTGCTCGCGTGTAGGCGTGGAGCGGGGCCACGAACAGCTCATCGACATCCGCAGCCTCAACCACCCGCCCGGCGTACATCACCATCACGCGGTCGCAGTTCTGCGCAATCACTCCGAGGTCGTGCGTAATCAGCAGCGTGCCCGCATTGAGCTCCTCGCGCATCTCGCGAATCAGCGAGAGAATCTGAAGCTGCACCGTCACATCGAGCGCTGTCGTCGGCTCATCGGCGATGATCAGATCGGGGCGGCAGGCCAGAGCCATGGCGATGACCACGCGCTGCCGCATCCCGCCCGAGAGAGAATGCGGGTACTCCGCAATGCGCTGCTCGGGGTCGGGCATGTGCACGAAATTGAGCAGGCGCAGCGCCTCCTTCCAGGCCGCGTCAGCCGACATGCCGCGGTGCAGCACCAGCGTCTCGGCAATCTGGTCGCCGATCGTCTGCACGGGGTTGAGCGCGTGCATCGGCTCCTGAAAGATGAAGCCCATGCGCCCGCCGCGCAGGCGCCGCAGCTCGCGCGCCGACATCCGCAGCACATCCTGCCCGGCAAAGAGCACCTCGCCGCCCTCAATGCGCCCCATCGGCCGCGGCAGCAGGCGCGCCAGACTCAGCGCCGTCACGCTCTTGCCGCATCCGCTCTCGCCCACAATGCCGAGGCACTCGCCGCGGCGCAGCGAAAAACTCACATCGTCCACCACCACGTGGCGGGCGCCGTCTCCCTCAAATGACGAGCTGAGGTGGCGCACCTCCAGCAGAATCTCGCGTTGCTTGTTCATGGCTCGGTCTCCTCGCTGCCCCGGGGCAGCGCAATATCATAAAACACCTCGGGGAAAGACTCTCCGGCAGCGCGGGCCCGCAGCGTCTCCTCGCGTCGCTGCTCATCAATCCAGTAGAGATGACTGTCGAGCGGATCGTAGTAGCGCGGAGGGCAGAAGCGGCAGTTCGGCTCATCGGGCCAGCACACCCAGCGCCATTGAGCGAAGCGCGCGAAACTGCTGTACCAGCCCGGCACCCAGCTGTAGGTGCCGGCAATCAGGCGCTGCACGCGGTGGTGCGCCGCAATCGCCTCGTGCTCCGTGCGCGCCTTGAAAGTGTCCAGAATAGCGCTGTCCAGCGCGGGCGAGCTCGTCGCCGTGATGTTTGCCGTGCCGCGCACCACCGAACCGTCGGGCCCGTAGGCGTAGGCGGAGAAAAAGAAGGGAGCCGGGTTGGGCAGCGGGGGCGAGAAATTCCAGGAGAAGAGCGAAGCCTGCACCTGCTTGTTCATGACCTTCGTGTAGAAGACCGTGTCATCGAGCGTCTCAAACTTCAGCTCCAGCCCGCAGCGCGCTGCCTCCTCCCGCAGCAGACTCATGCAGGTGGAGAAGAGAGGATCCACGCGCGAGCTGATGACCAGCTGCAGGCGCTCGCCCTGATCGTTGTACAGAATGCCGTCCGCACCCTCGTGCACATAACCAGCCTTCGCAAAGCAGGCGCGCGCCTCTTCGGGAGAGTAGGGCAGCGCCTCAATCGACTCATCCGTGTAGGGGCCGAAGCCCGCAAAAAACGAACCCGAGCGGCTGTAATCGCCGCGAAACACCGTCTCGATCACCTCCTGAATATTCAGCGCATACTGCACCCCCTTGCGCAGCTCGCGCGAGCGAAGGCGCGGGTGCGAGCCGTTCAGGTAGATGCCCAGACAGTTGCGCGGCCAGATGTTGTTGAAATGCACGCGTTGAATGTAGCCGCGGTGCACGGGCTCAATCTCCAGCCCCTCATACCAGACATCCGGCTCGCGCACCTGACAGACATCCAGCTCGCCGATGCGGAAGAGCTCGCGCAGCTTCGAGGGCTCCACGATGAAGGAGTAGACAATGTGATCCACATTGCAGCTGTAGCGCGTGTAGCGCCGCTCCGCCGCCCACCAGTCGCGCACGCGCTCCAGAACAATCTGGCGCCCCATCACCAGCCCCTCGGGCTCGACCCGGTAGCCCCCCGTCGTCGGCATCGGGCGCCACTGGTAGCGCGTCGGGTAATCCGGGCCGAACTCCGCGAAAAACGACGTGCAGCAGGCCGGCACCGCCGCGTAATAGGGCGCCAGAGGGCGCGCGGTAGCCAGCGTCACTGCCAGAACGTGATCGCCGTACACCGCAATGCGGGCAAAGCTCGAGAGGTAAAAGTCGCGGTAAAAGGGCTCCATGCTGAACTCCGACGTGCGCACGTAGAGCGACGTGATGAAATCGCGCGTCGTCAGCGGCGAGCCGTTGGAGAAGCAAGCCGCCTCATCGATGTGAAAATACACCGTGCGGCCATCGGGCGACACCGCCCAGCGATCCGCCGTCCCGGGAATCAGATGCCCCGTCGCGGGATGCAGGCGCACCAGCGGAATATCGAGGTCATCGCAGATGTAGCGGCGCGTCGTGTTGTTGCTGTTGGGGCCGAAGGCGCGCAGCGTCGTCGGGAACGAGCGCTGAATCGCCAGACGCATCACCCCACCCTTGCGAGCCTTCGGGCTGCCGAGCTCCGGTTCCCCCGCGCCGTCCTGCCAGACGAGAGACTTCGGCAACTGCCTCTCGGGATAAAAGACCAGATAATCGCCCATCTTGCGCCGCTGCTCCAGCTCGCGCAGCTCCTCGCGCAACTGCCGGGCCTGCACCGCCGCGTGCCGCCGCTTCGCCTTCGGCGCCGGGCAGAGCAGCGGCTCAAGCTTCATCATCGCCAGCTGCATCCAGCGCTTCTCGGAAGCCCTGCGCAGAAAATCAGACGCTCGGGCATTCCAGCGCTGCACGAAGCCGCGAAAGCCCGGCGGCATCCGCCAAGTCAGAGCGTAATAGGGCACGCCGTCCTCCTCCGTAAAGCCGCGCTCCATCGAATCCTCCGGCGGAGCCTGCCACGTCACCCCCTCGGCGCGGGGCTCCCCGTCGCAGGACGCCAGCAGCAGGCAGAACGGCAGCAGACACAGCAGCAAGCACAGCTGCCGCCATGGATGCAGCCACAGCCGCTGCCCCCACAGCCGCCGCTCCGCCGCACCCTCGTGCCCGCGAGGCGCCCCCCACCCGGGCACGCCGCTGCGGGCCGACAGCGCCGCTGCACCGCTCTGAACAGAGCAGCGCCGCCGGTGACAAACAGGCATCATCGCAGCAGCATTCATCATTCGTAATAAGTGTAGCGGCGGGGATCGTAGGCCTCGCGGATCGCCTCCCCGATGAAGGTTACCAGCAGCAGCGCCAGCACCAGCGCCCCGAAGGCGCAGGAGACCAGCCAGGGGGAGGACAGGCGCGCGAGACCCTCATTGAGCAGGCGCCCCCAGCTCGCATAGGTATCCGGCACCCCGAAGCCGAGGTAATCCAGCGAAGCCAGCGACAGAATCACCCCCGCCACGCTGAAGGGCACCAGCGTCACGATAATACTCGTCAGATTCGGCAGGATGTGGCGGTGCAGAATGTGCAGAGAGCCCGCACCCATCACGCGCGCCGCCGCCACATACTCGCGCGTCTTCTCGCGCAGCGTCGCCGCGCGGATCAGGTAGGACATGTGCATCCATCCCAGCAGCGAGAGCAGCGAGAGCATGAGGAAAGTGCCCCGCCAAGCCAGCGGCACCAGATCCGAGACCACCATCACCACGAAGAGGAAGGGAAGCTGGCAGAGCAGCTCAATCACGCGCTGCGAGAGCAAATCAAACTTGCCGCCGATATAGCCCATGAGCATCCCCATCGTCAACCCGATCGCATAGGTCACCGGCAGATAAAAGAGCGCCGCCTTGATGTTGACCTGAAGACCGCCGTAGAGATACGCCAGCATATCGGCCCCCTGCGAAGTCGTCCCGAGCAGGTGCCCGCCCGTCAGCGGCGGAGCCGGGTGATAATACACCCGCACGGGCGCCCGACGCTCCGCCTCGCGCAGAAACTCGCGGCGCGAGCCCTCGCCCACGTAGCGCTCATCCAGCAGACGGCCCTGCTCATAGTGGGCGCTGTACACCTCGCGGCGATCCGCGCTCCAGCCCTGAGCCAGCCCGTCGGGCAGGCCGCGGCGGTAGCGCATCCGCAGGCAGGGCTGGCCGTGCTCATCGAGGCGGCAGACCTGGCCGTCCACCGGCTTGCCCTCCGCATCGCAGAGGCGGCCGCCGTGCATCTCCAGCTCCTCCACCGGGAAGGGAACGGCATCCATCGTCGGGTCATACGGCACCGGCGGCATGATCACGCAGGAGGGCATCCCGTGCTCGCCCTCGTGCTCCGCCAGCTTGCGGTACGGCGCCTCGGCATGCGCCTCCTCCCCCTTCAGCCCGAAGACCTCGCCGGGAATCACCGCTCGCGTGAAGGCCGGAAAATACCAGTGCCCCTCGTAGCTGACGAACAGAGCCCTCTTGCCCACCACGCACTGATCGAGCCCCGCGAGCACAAGCAGCCCCAGCAGCACCAGCAGAGACCAGTAGCCGCGGCGGAAACTGCGGAAGCGCGCCAGACGGCGGCGATACTCCGGCGGCAGGCGCAAACTGTGCTGCGAGCGCAGCAGCAGATAAATCCCCGCCCCGGCCGGCAGCAGCATCGCCAGCCAGCCGAACCAGTGAATCACCCCCTCCTCGGGAGAAGCCAGCCAAGCCAACTGCGGGCAGCTCTGCGCCGACACACCCAGAAAGGGCAGCTCGCGGTTCACCGTAAAGGGCCAGGAGAGCGTCGGCAGCAGCCAGCCGCACAGCTCCGCCAAGCCGCCCAGCAGCGCGGCGAGCAGCAGAAGCAGGGCGATGAGATTTTTCTTCGTCAGCAGTTTGGCTGTGGCGGGGGACATGAAGCGCGGGAAAATCGTTCTCGGAGGGGGAAGAGACGGAGCCGGTCAGGCCGTGATCGGTGCGGGGAAGGGGGTGCGGATGAATCGGAGGTGATGAGGCGGAGGTGAAGGCAGGGCGGAGGGCGCGAGCGTCAGGCGAGGCGTGGGGAGGGAGCCGTGTAGCCGAATCAATCGTAGCGAATGCGCGGGTCGAGGCAGGCCACGAGAATATCGGAGAGCAGATTGCCGACGATGATCAGCAGCGAGCTGAGCAGCAGCGTCCCCATGATCAGCGAATAATCCTTGTCCATGAGCGCCTGATAGCTCAGCAGCCCGAAGCCCGGGATATCGAACACCCGCTCGATGAGCACCGAGCCGCCCACCATCGTGCAGAGCACCGTGCCGAGCGTCGAGGCAATGGGGATGAAGGCATTGCGGAAGGCGTGGCGCACCACCGCACGGCGAAAGGACACCCCCTTGGAGACCGCCGTGCGCACATAGTCCGCCGAGATCTGCTCCATGAGACTGTTTTTCATCATCATCGTCGTCATGGCGAAGGCCGAGACCACGTAGCAAAGCAGCGGCAGCACCGTGTGAGAGGCCAGATCGCTGACCTGCTCCGCCAGCCCCATGCGGGCAAAATCCGGGCTCGTCAGACCGTAGAGCGGGAACCACTCCAGGCGCGCCCCGAGATACACCAGCATCAGAGCCCCCAGAGCGAAGCCCGGCACCGCATAGCCCACGAAAATCAGCACGCTCGTCAGCGCGTCGATCACCCGCTTGTGCGTCAGCGCCTTGAGCACCCCCAGCGGCACGCTCACCGCATAGGTGATGAGCGCGGCGAGCACCCCGAGGTACACCGACACCGGCAGGCGCCGCGCCATCATGCTCACCACCGACTCATTGTATTTGTACGAGCGCCCCAGATTGCCCTGCAAGAGCCCGTCAAAGGATTCGCGGTAGGCCACGGCGCGCCAGTGCCGGCACTCCGGGCTCTGCGCGCGCGACGCGATGAGCGCCTCATCCTCCTCACGGCCGTTGCGGCGCGCCCACTGGCGCGCGCGATCCTCGGGCGACTCCGCGACGAAAACCCAGCCCTCCTCCTGCAACCAGGCATCCTCCGGCAGCACCAGCTCCGAACCTCGGCGCGACACCCGCACCTGCGTCGCCTCCCCCGAGCTGCGCCGCAGCGTCAGCGCCGCCGAGCTTCCCTCGGCATCGGGCAGCTCGGCGCGCGCCACGGCAATGTGCCGCGGCAGCAGCCCCAGCCATTGAAGGTAAGCCCGCCACATCGGCTCGCGGAGATTGAACAAATCCTCCAAGCGCTCCATGTCCTCCTCGGAAAGCGAAGAGGCCTGCGGCGTTGCCCCCGCCTTCTCGCCTGCGAGCGCCCCCATCGCCTGCTCCTGCAGCATGCGCTCCACCGGTCCGCCCGGCACCATGCGCGAGAGGCAGAAAACGACAAAGGTGATTCCCAGCAGCGTGACGGGAATCAGCATCAGACGTCTGAGCAGATAGCGGCGCATTCTTCCGACGCTATTCTACCCCCTTCCGGAGGCCATAGCAAGCACGAGTTGCAGCCGAGCCGCATTCCGCAGCCCCATTCTGCCGCAACATCCCGGCCGCCCTCCCCTCCGTTCCCGCGGAGCCCCTCCCTCGGGCCTCCTTGACTTCCCCCATCAGAACGGGGCGCATCGGTCGGCCCTGCGCGGGGCCGAAAGGCGGGGAGGTCGGCGCGGAGGGCAAAAAAACCGGGCGGTTCGTTGAGAACCGCCCGGCAGCAAAAACGATCAGTGACGCAGCGAGAGGCGCACCAGCAGATCCTGATAGAGGGCAGGATCCGTCCGCTTGGCATAATCGAGCAGCTTGCGGCGCTTGGCGACCATCATGAGCAGACCGCGGCGCGAAGCATGATCATGCTTGTTGTCGGCGAGGTGCTGCGTGAGGTGCGCGATGCGCTTGGTAAGCGACGCGACCTGGAAGCCCGTGGAGCCGGTGTCTTTCTCGTTAATCTTGAAGTCGTTGACGTTGATTTCGCTCATTGTTTTGTATCTTGTTTGATGGTTGATTTTCGTGGCTGCGGCAAATCGACCTACAAGGTGAGGGCATGATATCACGAATCCGCCGCGATGCAAGACTAAATTCAGTCGCGAGAAACAAAAAAACGGGAGAGCCGGAGTCTCGGCCGCAGCGGCGCGGACGCGGGAGGAGAACACATTTTATCCTTGCCAGCTGCAAGCACCATGGTAGAATAACGCAGAGAGACCCATGGAAGTCATCACCCAAATCTTCGGCTGGCTGAACACCGCTGCCCGCGCCCTGAACCTCGTTCCGAGTCTGGATTCCGCCGCCGGCATCTTCTGCATCCTCGTCTGGATCAGCACCCTGCTCGCCCTCGGACTCTTCGTGCTCTCCTTCTTTGCCGACCTCGGTGGCGGCGATGCCGACGTCAGCGGCGACCTCGACGGCGACACCGGGCACTTCTCCGTGCGCACCATCATCGGCTTCATGCTCGGCTTCAGCTGGGGCGGCTTCGTCTGCATTCAGTCCGGCATGAGCACGGCCGGTTCCGTCGGCGTCGGCGTCCTCGTCGGCCTCTTCATGTTCCTGCTCATCGCCCAGCTGATGCGCTTCATCTACGGGCTGCGCTCCGACGGATCGCTCGACTACAAAACCCTCGTCGGCATGAAGGGCACCGTCTACGTCACCATCCCGCCGCACGGCGAGCCCGGCGGGCAGGTGCAGGTGGCCCACCCCAGCCAGCTCGTCACCATGCAGGCCATCCAGTACGGCGACCACCCCTTGCCCGCGCAGACACGCATCATCGTCACCGAGGCCAACACCCTCCAGCTCGTCGTGCGCTCGCTCGATGAGCCCGCCCCCGGCCCGTCGCCTCAGAGCGGCGATGCCGCCCCCTCGCCCGACCGATGAGGTGCCGGCCTCCCCCCTGCGACCGCCAGCTCGCAGGGAGCGCGCTTCCTCCCGCTCACACCGCCGCTTTCTCCGCCTCTTCCGCATCAACAGCCCCTCTCTCACGGCCTCACCACATACGCGCTCTCTCTCCTCAACATCTCCAAACACAACACCCCAACCCGATACCTCAACCAGATCCCCACGCCCAGTCCCATATCCGCACTCAAGACCTTTCCAGACCCCTGATAGCTCTCCCCATCCCCCCCAAAGAAACTCTCCCCTAAAAAAACTCCCCTCTATGTACTCCACACCCATCCTCGCTGCCGCCGGCGTTGCTCAGGAAAGCTCCAACGCCCCCATCATCGCCATCTGCGTGCTCGTCGTCTTCCTGCTGGGCACCGTCGCCTGGCTCTTCAGCCGCTACAAGATGTGCCCCTCGGATAAAATCCTCATCGTCTACGGTAAAGTCGGCGCGGGGCGCTCGGCCAAGTGTCTGCACGGCGGCGCCACCTTCGTGATGCCCATCATCCAGAACTACGCCTACATGGACCTCAACCCCCTCAACATTGACGTCCCCCTCAAAGGCGCCCTCTCCAGCCAGAACATCCGCGTCGACGTCCCCTCCTCCTTCATCGTCGGCATCAGCACGCAGCCCGAAATCATGCAGAACGCCGCCAGCCGCCTGCTGGGCCGCACGCGGCAGGACATCCGCGACCTCGCCTCCGAAATCATCATGGGCCAGATGCGCGTCGTCATCGCCGCGCTGACCATTGAGGAAATCAACGCCGATCGCGAAAAACTCATCCGCGGCATCACCGGCGGCGTCGACGTCGAGCTCCACAAAGTCGGCCTCTACCTCATCAACGCCAACATCACCGACATCCGCGACGCCTCGGGCTACATCGCCGCCCTCGGCCAGGAGGCTGCCGCCCGCGCCATCAACGACGCCATGATCAAGGTGGCGGACGAAACCCGCCGCGGTGAAATCGGCAAGGCCGAGGCCCTCCGCGAGCAGACCGTGCAGGTCGCCATGGCCAACGCCGCCGCCGTTGAAGGCAGCAACGAGGCCGAGATGAAGATCGCCGATTCGACCGCGAAGCTGAAAGTTCGTCAGGCCGAGGCGCACCGAGTCGCCGAAGTCGCCGAGCGCGAGCAGGCCGCCCGCGCCGAGCAGGCCGGTTACATCGCCAACCGCGATGCCGAATTGCAGCGCGCCGAACTCGAGCGCGCCACGCAGACCGCCAACGAAATCGTCGCCGCCGAAATCCTCAAGCGCAAGCAGGAGATCGCCGCAGAAGCCGCTGCCGCCGTCCTCGTCAAGGAGCAGCAGGGTAAAGCCGACGCCCTCATCATCGCCAAAGAGGCGGAGGGCCGCGCCGCCATCAAGCTCGCGCAGGGTGAGGCCGACGCCCTCCTGCTCAAAAAGAAGGCCGAAGGTGAGGGCCTTGAGCTCGTCGGCCGCGGTCAGGCTGCCGCCATTCAGGCCCAGCTGGAAGCCAAGGCCCGCGGCTTCCGCGAGATCGTTGCGGCAGCCGGCGATGCCCGCGCCGCCTCCGGCCTGCTCGTTACCGAACAGCTGCCGACCATCGTCGAGACCCAAGCGAGCGCCGTGCGCAACCTCAGCTTCGACAAAGTCGTCGTCATGGGCGGCGGCAACGGAGGCAAGGGCGGCAGCGTCGGCGGCTTCGTGCAGGACCTCGTCACCGGCACCCTTCCGCTGCACGAGCTGGCCTCCAGCGTCGGCGTGCAGCTTCCCGACTACCTCGGCAAGAGCGCTCCCGCGAGCGCGGCACCCGAGGCCCCCGCAGCGCCCCGCGCCGCTCAGGCGGCTACTGTCCCCGCCGCATCCGCTGTGCCCGCCGGCGACGCCTCCTGAGCTCCCGTCGGCCTGCATCCGGCTTTGCATTCGCCCCGCGAAAAGCCGGCCTGCGAGCCTCCCGTTTCTTCATTCAGCCGCGCCTCTGCCTTCAGCGGAGGCGCGGCTCCTGCGTCTTCAGAGAGCTGGTTCAGGGGAGGGCTTCAAGACCTCCGGGGGCGATTTTCGGGGGAGATTGCCAGAGAGCACCTTCGGAGGGCTCTGCGAGGTTTGGACGAGCGGAGAGCCGCGCTGTGGAAGCGCGCGCCAGCCCGCCGAGCGAGCGCCGGAGTCCTACCCTCCGAAGCCTCGCCCTCCCCGCCGCAAGCGCGGGGCAGGGGAGAGGAGGGCGGAGGCCCCCGACGCGGCGCGGCGGAAAGCTCCCGCGGCGGCTCTATAACCTTGACATCGCGCCCGTCTTTGTTAAAATCACGCCATGTTCATTGGGGTCATCCTCTGCAACCTGATTGTCGTCCTGCTCGCCTTCTGCGGCGTCGTTAACGTCTACAACTGCCTCACCTCCATGGAGCAGGAAATGGGCGTCGACGTGTTCATGGAGAGCTTTGTGCCGGCCTGCATACCCCTGTTCATGGCAGCCTGCCTCTTCATGCTCGTTCAGATCGCCTGCCAGATTCAGCGTATGAACATCGAGCTGAAGATGCAGCGCGGAAGCGATGTACCGAGCTCCTCAGCCGCCTCCGCGCGAACTCAGGCTCGGAAGCCGAACCGCGCTGCCCCCGACGCCGAGGCGACGCGCGACTATTTCTCTCTGGAGGATGAGCGCAAACCGAGCCGCGCCAACCGCTCCCCGCGCCCGGTCGACCGCGGCACCCTCCCCCTGAAGACTCCCCCGGCGCAGCCCCCCCTCGACGCCTGGAGCGGGTCGTCCGAGCGCTTCGGTGCCTCCTCCTCCTCCTCCGTGCTGCCCGCCCGCGCCGCCGCAGTTGCGGCGGCTGCTCCTGCGTACGCTGCCCCGTCCGCCGAACCGTCCGCCTCGTCCGCTGCGACGAATGGCGGCTCCGCCTCGGCGGCTGCCGCACCGACCTCCTCGCCGAAGGATTGGCCCGCTGAGCCGTCGCCCGGGGCTCGCGTCGCTGCTTCATCGCCCGTGGACCGTCCTGCGGCGCAGACCTCGGCGCCGAGCAGGAGCGAGGACGCCACATCAGACGGGAAGGGCGGAACCTCTTCGTCCGGCAGCAGCGCCTCGCGCACCAAGCGCAGCAGTTCCCCCAGCTTCTTCAGCCTCGACTGAGTCGCTTCTCCCGCGCCCCGTGACTCCTCCGTCTTTTGACTCCCCTGCCGTTCTGATTCTCCGGCTTTCTCTGAGACTGCCATGACCCTCCTGCAACAGGCGCAGCGCATCATCGCCGACATGCTCAGCGAGCTCTGCGGCCGCCGGGTCTCCCCCGACGAGCTCAGCCCCATCACCGCCGGCGCCTCGGGCCGCATCCTGCTGCGCGGTGCCGGCCGGCTCGGCATTTACTGGACCGGGGAGCGCGCCGACAACAACTCCTTTCTGCCCGCCGCCCACGGCCTCGCCCGCGCCGGCGTCCCCGTGCCGGCCGTGCTCGCCGAGCGGAGCCTCCCCGACGCCTGCGGCGCCTGCATCGTCACCGACCTCGGCCCCTGCGAACTCGTGCGCCTGCGCGATGCCGATTGGCCCACGCGCCGCGACGCCTGGCTCGCTGCGTTTCGCACCCTTCACCGGCTCGACGCGCTGCGCCCCGACTGGCCCCTTCAGCCCCCCTTTGACACCGAGCTCTACCGCTGGGAGCAGAGCTACTTCGCCGAGCACCTCCTCGCCCGCCACCTCGGCGCCGACGCCCGCGCCTTCCTCGAGGCGGCCCCGCTGCGTCTCATGGCCGAGCGCCTCAGCGCGCTGCCCCGCGTCCCCGTGCACCGCGACTGCCAGTCCCCCAACATCATGATCCGCGACGGCGTCGCCTGGCTCGTCGACTTTCAGGGCATGCGCATGGGGCGGCGCGAATATGATCTCTCCTCCCTCCTCTTCGACGCCCACATGCCCATGCAGCCAGACGAGCGCCGCGAGCTGCTCCGCGCCTGGGAGGGCATCAGCGGGCAGCCCGTCGACATCGAAATCTTTGCCGCCTGCGCCCTGCAGCGCATCATGCAGGCGCTCGGCGCCTACGCCAACATCGGCTACAACCAGGGCAAGCCCGCCTACCTCCGCCTCATCCCGATCGGCCTGCGGCACCTGCGCGAGGCCGTAGCCCTCATCCCCCCCGCCTCACCCACGGCCTCCGTCATCCCATGTCTTCCCGCCGCAATCACCGCTGGCCCGGCCTGCTCCTGCTGATCCTCCTGCTGCTCATCGGCTTTGCCCCGGCGCGCTGCACCCGCGACGCCGACACCGGCCTCTATGAGCAGCTCGGCCGCCTCTGCGGCCTCGGCAGCGAGCCCACCCTGCAACTGCGCCTCGACCCGAGCGAGCCCGTCGAGATGCGCGCGGAGCAGCGCGCGCGCCACTACATCGTCAGCCCTGCCGTCGGCACCCTGCTGCTGGACGACGACACCGTCTTCGACACCTTCGCCGCCATCCCTCTCGGCCCGCGCGACCTCGCCGTCATCGCCGACAACCTCGCCGACCGCGGCGTGAAGGCCCTGGCCATCTCCTCCCCCCTCGTCTGGCCCAAGGAAACCGCTGACATCACCCGCGACATCCTCAGCAACGTCCTGCAGCGCTTCCCCGCCGCCACCCTCGGCCTGCGCGGGCGCACGGCCGCCCAAGCCGACTTCACCCCCATCGTGCTGCGCGACTACGCCATCCCGACGGAGAACATCAGCGGAGACCCCACCGGCCTGCCCGCCGCCAACCGCCCGCTGCCCAACGGTCTGGCGGAGACGCCCGACGGCATCAGCGTCGACTGGGCGCCGGACTGGCTGGAGGATGAGCCGCTCACCCAGCACCCCTCGGCCGTCGATGACCTCTCCTTCCCGCTCGTCATGCGCTGGAACGGCGAGACTATGCCCACGCTTCCCCTGCGCGTCGCCCTGCGCCGCCTCGGGCTCAAACCCGCCGACATCCGCCTCGAGCTCGGCAAGAGCATCCGCATCGGCGAGCGCGAGATCCCCATAGACGCCAACGGTCGCATCCGCCTCCGGCACGCCAGCGTCACCCCCATCCGGCTCACCGATGTCATCGGCAGCGGGAGCGACGGCAACACCGGTGACAGCAACACCGGCGGCAGCGGCGTGAGCAGCGAGGGCAACGAGGAAAGTGACAGCCGCGAAGCCGACGCGTCCGGCAGCGAGGGTAGCGAGGGTAGCGGAGCCGACGCGGCAGACAGCGCGGCGGCTCCGGGGGCGGATTTCCCCACGGCCGTCATCATCGAGCGCCCCATGGACGGCGACAAGCGCAGCAGCCGGGTGGATCGCATGGGGCTCACCCTTTCGGAGCTCCTCGGCGAGATTCACACCGAGACGGAGCAGGTGCAGGTGCCGGCGCACACGGCTGTGCTGGATTACAGGGCCTTTTTGCTCGGCCGACCGCTGTGGCTGATTCCGGAGCTGGTGCTGCTCGGGCTGCTGGTCGCCCTGCTGCGGCGCCTGCCGCGCGTCATCCGCCTGCTGGTGATGCTCGCCCTGCTCGGCGGGCTACTGGCCAAGGCCTGCGGAGCACTGCTCAGTGGGCAGTGGTTCAGCCTCACGGCGCTGCTGCTCATGTGGCTGCTGGTGCTGCCCGTCGTCATGCATCGGCGCAAGCGCCGCAACGGCAGCTTCCGCTCCTGAGGACACGCTCCTGCGAGCCTCGCCCGAGAGCCGCGCCCCGTGAGCGGACTTGGGCGCTCTGCGTTTGAGCTTGCGCGTGTCTGGTCGGCGCGTGGTCTGAACCGACGCGTGTTTGAGCCTGTGCCCTCCTGCCCCCGCACCCGTGCGCGTGCTTGCAGGCTCCGCTTCGTCTCCGTTGCCTGCGCGCTTCTCCTCGCCTCCGGGTGCAGCGAGCCGAATCGAGATGCTCGCCGAGAGGATGTGATCAGACCGGGAGGATCCCAGAGCCGCTTCGCCGCGCTGCGTGCGCCGTCTCGGAGAGTTTGTTGAACGTCGGGGGCTCCCCCAAACGCAATCAACCTGCCGCGGCCGGAGCCGGGCAGGTTGATGAACATCGGGCGGAAGCGGCTCATGCCGCCTCAGCACGCGGACTCTCAGAGAGAGAAGGTATCGCGGCAGGGGCAGTCAGCCAGCACCCACTTCGCCTTGCCGGATTCGGCAATGTGCACGAGGGCGTGGTACGTGTCCTCCTCGTCGGCCTGCACCTTCTCGGCGATCTGGGCCGCCGTTGCGGGCTGCGTCGTCAGCGCCGCCTCGGCCGCAGCCAGAAGCTTCAGGAAGACGTTGGCCGCCAGCTTGCCGGCCTGCACGCCCGGCTGGTGGTAGGCGTTGATGTGAATCAGGCTCGCGTAGAAGCTCACCGCGCGCTCAAAGAGAGCAATGAGCATGCCGAGCGTGTAGGCGTTCACCTCGGGAACGGAAATCGTGATGCTCCGGCGGCCGCTTTCCGCCAGCGCCTTGCGCGTGCCGCGCAGGAAGCCCTGCAGGTAATCCCCCGCCGTGAAATCGCCCTCCACCTTCACGCTGTCCTTGGGCGAGCGGCGCACCTCGATGAAGGTCACGAAGAAGTTGTCGAGGCCGTCGCGCAGCTGCTGCACGTAGGCGTGCTGATCCGTCGAGCCCTTGTTGCCGTACACGGCAATGCCCTGATGCACCACCTTGCCGTCGAGATCAAGCTCCTTGCCCAGCGACTCCATGATGAGCTGCTGGAGGTATTTCGAGAAGAGCACGAGGCTGTCCTTGTAGGGCAGCACGACCATGTCCTTTTTGCCCTTGCCCTCGCCGGCGGCATACCAGGCCAGCGCAAGCTTCATCGACGCATTCTTCGCCGTGTCGTGCACGCGGGTGTGGGCATCCATGTCGGCAGCGCCCTTGAGCAGAGCGTCCACATCGACCCCCTGCAGCGAGGCCGGCACCAGACCCACCACGGAGGTTTCGGACGTGCGACCGCCGACCCAGTCCTCCATCGGGAAGCGCTTCACCCAGCCCTCGCTGACGGCCACCTGATCGAGCTTCGAGCCGACGCCCGTGACGGCCACCGCCTGCTTCGCAAAGCTGAAGCCGTGCTCCTCAAAGTAGGCCTGAGCGCAGACCATGCCGTTGCGCGTCTCCGGCGTGCCGCCGCTCTTCGAGATCACCACCGCAAGCGTCGTCGCCAGCGGAAGCTCATCGAGCACGCGGTACATGCCGTCGGGATCCGTGTTGTCTAGGAAGCGCATCGCCAGCCCGTTGGCCGGCAGCGCATCGGCCACCAGCTCCGGACCCAGAGCCGAGCCGCCGATGCCGATGACGAGGCAGGTCGTGTATTTCTCGCCGTTGGGTGCCTTGATTTCGCCCGAGTGCACGCGGGCGGCAAAAGCCTTCAGATCAGCCAGCGGCCCGTCGATGGCGGCGCGCAGCTCGGGCGTGGGTGCCAGAGCGCTGTTGCGCAGCCAGTAGTGGCCGACCATGCGCTTCTCGTCGGGGTTGGCAATCGCCCCGCCCTCCAGCGCGTCGATGTCGCTGTAGGCGCGCTCAATCAGCGGCTTCATCTCCGTCAGGAAAGCCTCGGTGAGGGGCAGCTTGGAAAAGTCCAGCGAGATGCCCATTTCCGGGTAACGCAGAAGCTGTTGTGCATATTCTTTCATAACGCCGCGCATTATAACCCAGCCCCGCGGCACTGGCAAGAGAAAAGCCCCGGGCCTCCTGCGTCCGCGCGATCGCTATTCCCCGAACCTGTCCGCCGCGCGGCCCCGTAACGGCGCCGGGCCTCCTGCGTCCTCTCAGACTCTCCCCCCGCTTCTCCCTCTCCCGCGAGTTGTTTCTCCTGTTTCACCTCCCTCACTCCCTTCATCTCAGCTTCCTCTCTCTCCCTCAACTCTCGCGCCCTCACCCCTCTTCCTGTTCTCCTGCTCCCTGTTCTCCGGTTTCGTGTCCTCTAGTCCGGCGCCTCCGATCCCGTTCGTAGCTTTTCCCCAGCGTTTTCTCTGCTGTGACCTCGTGGGGAGAGCTTTCACTCGGAAAGCGCTCGATGGCTGAGTCCTCGTTCGTGATGCTGTGGCGCTGCATTGCCCGAGTTGTCTGAGTTGTCTGAGTTGTCTGAGTTGTCTGAGTTGT